>OAVX01000018.1_pt1 | contig 187371 bp, 113 predicted proteins | sample 1476471 | NCBI WGS metagenome assembly OAVX01 (sample SAMEA2580114, study PRJEB22360) | human gut metagenome | biome: human gut; feature: human-associated habitat; material: faeces | place: Denmark | collected 2008/2010
CATTCGTTTTTTCGAGTGAATGACACTAAAGTAAACAATACCCCCCTATTTACATTCTCTTGGACGAAATTTATTTCATGGATGTTTCATGATATTTCTTTTCATACTACCAACATCTGCCTAATTAAAAGGGTGTTGTACAAGCAATGGACGCTGTCACAACACCCTCTTTCAATATGTATTACAAAGGAACGAATAAATTTTAATATCCGTCATTCTGAACCAGACCACCTTCCTTGTTTGCTTCTATTTCAGAATTTGGGACAGGTAATTTATTCAGATGATCATCTAATTTATACCCGGCCTGGATAACCTTCGGGTTATATTTCATCAGGTATTCGACCAGCTTATTCATTCGCATCAAGGTATTCAGACGGAAATCTTCCAGATAAAGTTCGCGGGCACGTTCGTCCAGAATCAGATCAATATTTACATCGGAAGCTGTTACCGGAGTTGCGTTTGCTCTATTACGTACCGCATTTATATCTGCGGCAGCAGCATCTGCTTTTCCGGCCAGCAAGTTTGCTTCGGCACGCAATAAATAGGTTTCTGCCAGACGCATAATATACCAGTCTTTATAAATACGGCCATTGTCATGGGTTTCTCCACTCGTGGCATCTTTGAACTGTCCGTGATGCTGGGCAGCAATTATCTTCATATAAGTAGGATCGGTAACCTGGAAAGATGTGGCTTTATCTCCCAGAGTCTCTTCAGTCATAAGCTGACCGTAAAAACGGCCGTTAGGATTCGTCCAGTAATATTCCCGCTTCATATTGTATTTTGAATTACGGATATCCTTGTTCCAGCTATCTTTGTATTGCCAGATTTGCTCGGCTGCATATTTCGTAGGAGAAACAGCACCGACCGGTCGTCCTCCCAAAATATCCTTCAACCAATTGGGTGTGCCGTCCAAATCTTTTTGCGACCACCACGCGGCACCAAACCAACGTTCCAATCCGAAATTACCGCCAGAAACACCTGTATTGCCACCCCCTTGCAGTTCAACATCAAACTGTACATTCCAGATACATTCCTTATTTCCATCGATACGGTTGAAATTATTCTCCCTGAATAGATCCCAGTAGACATCTCCCCAAGGTTCTTTTTCACCCTGATAGTCATAACCTTCAAATGTAAAATCTTTCAGTTTGCCGAATCTCTCCGTCATCAAAGACATAGACGGATTGTTTATAACAGCTGTGGCCTGTTCCACCGCTCCGTTATAATCTTTCAGGCAAATCAGAATCTCCGATAACAAATGGCGGGCTGCAACATTGGAGGCTCTCCCTCCTTTTTGATTATCTATTTCCGGCATCCATTGAACTGCAAACAATAAATCTTCCTTACATTGCTTATAAATTTCCTCCTGGGTAGCACTTTGATAATTGAATTGGGGAGACGTAGTCTCTTCCAACACAATCGGTGCCTTTCCCCACATATTACCCAAAAAGCGATAAGCAAAAGCACGCAAGAATTTAGCTTCTCCGACAATCGCATTCTTCTCTTCTTCGGTATTCCATTTTACCAGAGAACTTTCAGCCCGGTCGATAATCACATTACAACTGTAAATATATCCGTATAACCGCTGCCACCATTTCTTTGCAATTCCATTATCCGCATTAAGGGTATTCCAATAGAAATATTCCGTATATACATCGTTCGACGTTCGCGGATTATTCAAATCAACATCAACCCCCATCAGGTCAAAATTCTGCCATTGGTCTGAATTAGCATAAAAATCATTTCGTATGCTCAGATAGATATTCGCCAGGGCAGCCTCAAAACCTTTTCTATCCGTATATGAGTTTTCCGGTGTTAAGAAGTCCTTAGGTACCTCTGTCAGCAAATCATAACATGAAGTCATGGACCCGGCAAGTACCAATCCTATAAATAGTTGTCTTATTACTTTCATTTTTAATCAGATTAGAAGTTAAACAATAAAGTCATTTGATATGTACGGATAGAAGGAGAAGACGAAATCTTCAATCCGGAATCCGTCTCAGGGTCCAATCCATCCCAATGAGGCGCGAATGTGAACAAGTTGTCTGCACTCAGGGACAAACGCATGTTATTAAATCCGAACGGTTTCACGTAAGGAGACAAATCATAGCTTAAAGCAACCTTCTGCAATTTAATAAAGCTGCGGTCCATATATTTGGTACCCTTGTATCGTGCATTTGAATTATAGTCCAGACGGGGGTACTTCGCTCCCGTATTCTGTGGTGTCCAATAGTCGAAAACAGTCCGGTTATGGGCTCCGCTGTTTATATATTCATCATAATAGGGCGTATTGTTGCCTGACAGGAAGTAACCGTTTCCACCCCAAATGGAATTAATATAAATCATCAGGGAGAATCCTTTATAATCAAACGTATTCGTCAGACTCCAACGGAAATTTTCTTTAGAAGTACCCAGGAACTGACGGTCTTTGTCAGAACTGATTTTCCCATCACCATCCACATCTTCCAATTTGTAGTCACCGGGACGCATACCTTCCATGATTGTACCATTGTCCACATCTTCCTGTTGCCACATGCCATTTACTTTATAATTGTAAATAGTACCTAATGTTTTTCCGATAAAGTAACCGGAACTGATCAGGTCGTCCTCTTTTCCGTCACCATCATTATCTTCGCCATAAATAGTAACCACTTTATTCCGGTTCAGGGAGAAAGCAAAATCAGAAGTCCATCTGAAGTCTTTCGATTCTATATTTACCGAATGTAATCCAATCTCCACACCTTTGTTCCTGATCTTTCCTAAATTAGATAACATAGACGTTTTACCGGAAACCGACGGCAACGATAAACTAAACAACAAATCTGTCGTGTTGGTGAAATAGGCATCTACAGTACCGGAAAGCCGGTTCTTCAACAGAGAGAAATCTACTCCCGCATTAAACCCGGTTGTTTTTTCCCATCCTAAATCATTCAAGGCAAACGAACTGATACCCTGTGTAATCGAATAAGAAGGGTCTCCGGCAAAAATATACTTATTAGTACCCACTTTAGCCAGCGTACTGTAAGGGTCAATCGACTGGTTACCGTTTGAGCCGTATGAAACACGCAGAGCCAGATTATTAATAGGTTCAACATCTTTCATAAAAGACTCATTGGAAATGTTCCAGTTCAAACCGCCAGAAGCGAATGTCGCCCATTTCCGGTTAATGCTGAAAGCTGAACATCCGTCACGACGAACCGTTCCCGTAATTGAATAACGCCCGTCGAAAGTATAAGTACCACGTGCCATCCAAGCTATCGCGCCACTTTCGCCGGCACCGGTATTTACCGTCTGCGTTTTACCGTCTTCCAGTTTATTATCCCCCAGGACCGTATTATCGAAGTTTTCAGCATAGGCAGTTGTACTTTCCCAGGTGCGACGTTCCCGCGAGTACAGGAAGGTTGCATCGACATTATGTTTTTGATTAAAGGTGTTATTATACTTTATCATGTTATCCAGCAACATGTTGTAGTTGTTCTCATGCTTCCGTTCACCTTTACCGTTTTTCCCCTGGCCGGCCGTGGTATATTCGTCATAGAAATAGTATTTCTCCGACCAGCGTAACGTATTCGAATAAACCATTTCATAAGACAATCCTTTTACCCAGGGAACAGTTATCTTAGCATTCAGTATAGCTCCCAGGATATTGTATTTTTCCGTATCATCGGTCTTCATACTCCAGAAAGGACTTTCAAAAGAAGTCGTTGTTTGCGGATATTGCAGGTAACGTCCTTCATCATCATATAAAGAGGCATACGGACTGAATTGTGCCGCTTTGGTCATCGAAGGAGAGTCGCCGGAATAATCGCGAATACTATAATTTGTTTTTACTCCTACTTTCAGCCAGCTTGTCAAATTGCTGTCGATATTGACACGTCCGGAAAAGTTTTTATAACGGTCGTTCATGACAACACCTTTCTGGTCGGTCAGTGCCGCTGAAATATAATAATTGGCAAAATCCGAACTGTTTGATATGCTGACATTAGCCTTTAAGTTATAAGCATTCTGACGGAACAATTCATAAGGATCGCTAAAGGTCGGACGATGGTCCGAAGTGACATTATAGTTGTCAGCTTCTTCCGGTTGGAGATAAATAGCTATCTTCTCAGGATCGGCATCCAATCCGTTAGCCTCACGCACGTCTAACAATTTTTTAAGATACCCCTGCGCATCATAGACTTTCAAACGTTTCAATTCATTGCTTATCCCATACGACAAATTCACAGAGAACTCCGGCTTAGAAGTTTTGCTTCTACCCCGCTTCGTCTGAATCAGGATAACCCCATTCGACGAACGGCTACCATAAACAGCCGCAGCGCTGGCATCTTTCAAAACCGTAAAACTCTCGATATCTTCAGAGGGGATGTCTGCCAACGAACCGTCGTAGATAGCTCCATCCAATACGATCAACGGATTATTACCACCGTCCCGGGTTGAATTCTGGCCACGTATACTGAATCCTGCCACACTACCGGCTTTATTCACACCTCCGACATTCAGACCGGGAACCGAACCTTTAAGCGTTTCCATAATATTGTTTGTCGGTACATCCCGGTAGGTATCAATATTCGCTTTAGTAACAGAACCGGTTATCGCTTGTTTGTTTAGCGTACCATATCCAATTACGACCACTTCATCCAGTGCCTGTGTATCTTCCTGCATTTTTATCTTATAGACCGTCTGATTACTTACCGTTACTTCTTTGGTTGCATATCCAATATATGAAATCAACAAAGTCATGCCCGGAGAGGCTTCGAGATTGAACTTTCCGTCCACATCCGTTATTGTTCCGGTTGTAGTCCCTTTTATCGAGACATTGGCACCGATAATCGGTTCGTTATTATCGTCGACGATGGTTCCGGAGACTCTTATGGGATTGGCATCAGCTTTCTTTACAGCAAGATAAATCTGATTGTTATCTTTCTTCTCATAGATTAGTCCAGTCCCATTCAGCAGACGGCTCATAGCTGCATCTATCGACTGATTATTGACTTCAAAGGATACTGTTTTATCCAAATCAGGAAGTTGATTACTGTAAAAAAATCGGTAATCTGTGGCTTTCTCAATAGTACGTAACGCCTGCTTGATCGTTTGTTGCTTTACGTTGACTGTTACCTGTGCGAAAACCGAAGTGGATAGAAAGCCTGCTATACATATAGCTCCTATCTTTTTCATAATATTTCCTTTTTCCGGAAAGGAAGAAATAGTTTCTGATTTTTTATTCATACTTTTGTGTAGTATTAAATGGTTAATTACCAGAGAGTGACTACTTGCGAATATTCAACTCTCTTGATTGACTAATGAAGGGGAAGGTGTTGCAAGCACTTTCCCTTTTTGCGTACATGTGTTTTTTCTATGTCATATCGATAATATTTAAAGGGTTAATCACTATAGAGTTCTATCACGTCCTCTTTTTTCTTATAAGAGACAGAAGAGGTAAATTGCAAAGCATATAACGTTGATTGCAAGCTGGCATTTTTCAGTGTACCGGTGAAAGTTATGCTATTCAGCTTATCGCTTTTAATCTCAAACTTCACATTATAATTACGCTCCAGCAGCTTGATAATATTCAGGATCGGCTCATCGTTGAATACCATTTCATTATTCATCCAGGCGATAAACAACCGGTCATCCTCCTCTTGTTTCTTTGTCATCCGGGTATCTGCCAACGAATAGACAGCCACTTCCCCCGGACTTAAATGAAGGGACTGTTCCGGCGATGAAACTATAACCGAACCTTCTGCCAGATAAGTCGTGATATTTTCATCATCAGGATAAGCATGGACATTAAATGAAGTTCCTAAAGCACGTACCTGGATATCGCCGGCTTTTACGATGAAAGGAGATTGGGCATCTTTTGCTACATCAAAATAGGCTTCGCCGGTCAGTTCGACCTGACGCTGTTTCCCGTTAAAATGACTGCCGTAACGCAGTTTGGAATCGGCATTTAGATGGACTATTGTGCCGTCCGGCAAGGAAATATCCGACTTTTGTCCGTGACCTACTTCTACGGTCATATCGTTATATTTGGTTAACAAGCGGTTTTCGTTCCAATAGAATAACGATATGGCGACGGCACCGAAAACAGCCGCGCAAGTAGCCATACGCATAAAAAACTTTCTGATATTTATCTTTGTTGGGTTAGCCGTTGCAGTGATAGCCTTAAAAATCCGCTCGTCTGTCGAATCAGGCATATGACCGAAGGAATGATCCCATATTTTATCAAAATCATCCGTCCACCTGTCCGGGTCATTCAACAGCCCGGCTAACTGACGTTTTTCACTTTCAGTAGCTTTATTATCGTAGAATTTATCTAATAATTCAATCTGTCTGCTCATAGTTATTCCTTTAAAATAAGAATGAAAAAATAGGATAAAGTAATAAAGCTATGCCATTCAGCAAGTCACCCCTGTTCGCTCTCAGCATCTGGCTTAGGAACTTTGTCGACTGTTTCAGATGGCTCTCCACCGTGTTTTCCGAAATATCCAACAGGCTGGCTATCTCCTTTTGCGAAAGATGCTCGATGTGTTTCAAGCGATAGACTTTTTGCCTGGCGGGTGGCAACATGGAGATGATACGCTCCACTTCCTCCAGCAACAGGTTCAACTCGACTTCATCCTCCACACAATTCTCGGCTTCCCTGACATTCTCAATCTGTGAGATCATCAACTGTTCCTGAATACGTTTTGCCGTTTCTTTCAGGAACAGGTTACGGGATACCTTTTTCAGATAACCCTGAAATGAAAATTCAACCACAATCTTCTTCCGGTTCTCCCAGATAATGATAAATGTCTCCTGCACAACTTCCTCTGCCATCGAATAATCGCCGTGCGAAAGCCGGATGACAAACTGAAAGAGAGTATGTTTATATCTATTGTAAAGCTCTGTAAAAGCTTTAAAGTTATCAGACATAATCTCTTTCATTAACTGTTGGTCTGATAACTGCTCAATTTTGTGCATTCGTGGTATTTTTTCTATAAATGATACATTGCATTATTACCGAATCTATATTAAGGATACTATACCGTTATAGTTTCCGTGATTCGGTCTCGATTATTTAACATTGTTTAAATAATCCTCTTTCCGACTCTTCCTATGGCAGTTCCCTTTGCAGAACACTATCTCATATCCGCAGAATATCTTTTCCATTTCGCATCCGTATAAATATCTATTTATATTCGTGCAAAAATAAAAGCAGCCATTACTATGAAAAATAGCAAATAGCTGCCTATTTAGTGGACTATTATTGCTTACAGAGCAAACCAGATCTAAAAAGCGCGTTCACCAGAAACCTATCAAAACTAATCGAATTGGGTAATCACCCTGCGTATACGGGTGAAACTATCGTTATCTTTCTCCAATTTATAGATATGCTTATACGACAGGGCGTCTTGCTCGGTCGGTGAACCATTGATTAAAAGAATATCCCGGTCGTTGGCAAATTTCAATATCCCGGCAACGTTGTTCGGATGCAGTTTTCCGATCTCATCCATCATACAATGCAACTTGAATTCGGAAAATGCAACAGAGGCATTCCGCTTGAAGACATTCAGCAACATAATATTTACCATGGATTTAACCAGTATATCCGTACCTTCGGAACCTACGTTCGTCAGACGTTCTACGAAACCGGTATCATTCCGGTTCTCGATCACGCGGAATTTAAGGTCGAAAAAGTCCGTCAGGCGAATCGAGTTGCCCGAATGAGCATCCATCGCTTTTATCAATTCGCGCAGTAAAGCCGCTGCCTTTTCGCGAGTTTGCGTATTATCGCCCGAATAGGCAAACAGGTTCTGCCCCAAATCCCAGTTATATTCTTCATTGAATTTTTTAATTTCTTTCAACAGATTGACAATCTTGTTCTGACTCGGGTCAATTCGCATTTCGATACACTGGATGATTCCCACGAAATTTTTCTCTTTGAAATCAGCGTTTATTTGTTCTACTACGCTACGGATACTCCCCTCTTGCGACACCATACTTTTAGTGTCGGATGTGATTTGGCGGAAAATGTCAGAATTCCGGGTATCGATTCGCAATTGGTATTCAGAAATTTTATCCTCTTCGATAAATTCTTTCAGGTCGCAAGCGAAATTCATATATTCTTTATCGTCAGAAAAACTTGTTTTAAATGTAAAAACGTTGTCCTCAGAGAAATGGCCGGTATAGGCGGTTATTTCTTTGCGCAACTCGGAAAATTTCTGAGATTGCTCACTGACACGAATCGTGATCTCCCGTACCAGGGAACGGCAATCGCCTTCCGTTTCAAACCGCTCCATAGAAGAAAAAACAGCTTCTCTGGAAATAAACCAATCCAGCAAAGTAGAACGGTGGTATTCCTCCCGGTTTTCCGAAGCTTTCCGATAGTTTTCTTTCAAGTCTTTCAATTCAGAGTCTATCCTGGTGATATTCCGATTTATATCTGCCTGATATTTCTTCAATTCGTCGCGTTCCTGACGGATGATCTGCTGCAAGCGTACACTCTCCGCCGTCCAGTCGGCAACCTTATCCAATATCTCTCGTTTGTCTTTCAGATACTCGATAATCAAAGCCTTGGTATCGTTGATATATTTAATTTCCTCACCAATATATGTCAGGCGTGTATGGATTTCTTCCAGGCGTTTCGGATCGACGCCATTGGTGCTCAGACGCTCCAATTGTTCCTTGTCGTATCCGGATTTACGTTCTTCCAAATGTGTCTTTTTCCGGCAGATCTCTTCCGAGATGATTTCCTTGGCTTGAAAGAGTTCCTTATCCAATGCAGCCAGTTCATCTTTTTCCTGCTTTGAAAGTGAATCGAGCTCTTTATCCGTTTTACTTTGAAGCGTAGCAATCTGTTCCCGGATAGAAGAAAGAGAAGCCTCCGACACATGCAAATCATTTTCCAAGCGTTGGATTTCTTCTTCACGCATGCGAAACGCCCGGTCTTGCAAGGCTGATAAACGAGATTCGTCTTCTTTTTTACGGGCAGCCAGTTGTTCTAATTCATATTCCGCTTGATAAATGTCGTCTTTTATAGGTTTTACGGACGATTGATATTGTTTACGGAGGTTCTCTTTCGCCGTTTCCAGATCTTGCCGGGCTGTAGTAATGAACTGCCTGATCGAAGCATGTTTTTCTTCAGCTTCTTTCTTTTCCGCCAAGTAATCCTCCTTGGTTTTGACATTCCTGTGAATACCGGCTGTAAAACGAATCCCGTAAAACGTATCTCCTTCACCGACTTCCGCTGTAAAATCTTTACCATAAAGCAGACGTTCGTCACAAACCTGCCCGATTGTTTGTTCCCAGCCCGGCTTATGCTCAGACAACCAATTGAAAAAACTATCTTTCTGGTTGTCTAAAAACTCCGTCAGTTCCGTAATCTTGGCATCTAAAGTCGCGAGTTTATTCTCATTGGATTCTGCTAGCTTTTGAAAATCCTCATTCAAATGTTTTTCGTCAGTTTCTGCATCTTTTGTACGGAAGTTCAACTCATATTTTAATTCACGTATTTTCAATTCCAGCATTTTACGATGCGTATCATAGCCAGCCAAGCGATTTTTGACGGTTTCCAGTTCTTCCGAAGTTTCCGACCGGTCTCTTACGGCTTTGATATGCATCTTTATACCGGTTATTTCCGTCGTACGTTTTTCGCGGTCCGTGAATAAACGTTCTTTTTCCTCTGATGCGTTATGGCGTAATTCTTCCTTCAAACGACGGAAATGTTCCCTGCGGGCTTCCCTGCGACTATTGATTTCGGTTTCTGTCGCCAGTAGTTGTTTTTGTTTCTCGTTCTCGAAACCGGCTAGTTCGTTCTTTAAATTTGCAACCAGATTGGCATGCAAAACAGACGCTTCCTTGTTTTTGGAAGAAAGTAAATCTTTCTCCATCGTCAGCGACTCCTGTTCCTGCTGTAATACTTCCAGTTTGTTACAACGCTCTATTGCGGTCTGAATGTTTTTCCCAGCGTAAAACTCCTGTTTTGCTTCTGCTTTCGTCAAGGCGTTTTTCAATACGGCCAGCTCACCTTCCTTTGCCGCTGTACGCCCTTTCGAGTCAGCTTCCAGTTTTTCTTTTTGTTTATAAAAGTTCGACTTGACCTCTTCCTTTTCATGTATCTTTCGGGATAATTCCGGCAAAAGACTCTCCGTTTTCAGATAAGCGGCACGCAACTGGCGGCAAAGATCGTTAATACGTAAATCCCGCTTACGGATGTCGTCCGATAAAGAAGAAATCCCGCGTGCTTTCCGCATCATGCCCGGTTCACGAAAGATACCGATATCACTCAGTTGCGCCTCAAAGCCGGATAAATGACTCCGGTAACGAGTAAGGTCGATCATGCTATCCGCCTCATTCAAAGAGGTTATGATCGTTTGTTTAATATAATCTGCCTCCAGGCGGGAGTTCAACAAAACATTCTGAATCGTACGGACAATGTTCTGGTAGGAAACGCTTTCCATGAGAGAATAGCGTGAATAATCCCGTTTATTATCCGAATTCCCATAAAGAATGTTCCGATATTCCTCATAAGTAGAGATCGCACTGCTATATTCGATACCGTTCTTATCAAGTACCGAGCGGATGCGGTCTGACGGATAGGGCATTCCTTCCGCATCAATAAAAAGATCCGACCGGTAAGGAGAGGCTATAAAGCGATAACAGATACGGTTCATTGTCTTATAACTAAATATCGTAAAACAGCCATCTTCCCTTTCGACCTCGTAAATAATCGATGAATCGGCATAAGGGAAATAATAATCCTGATACGATTTCTTTTCAACCGGAATACCGAGCCGTTGCGCATCGGCATTATAAAAGAAAAGGATTGCGCGCAAGATCGTACTCTTTCCCACACCCTGCGTCCCTATCAAATGTATGTTCCCATCCAATTGCACTTCCGAGTAACGGATAGCGGCACTGTTTATAAATACTATTTTATTGAGATATCTCATCTTCGTTCTTTATATTGATACTGTTTATCATTTTCGTCAGGTAATCCCATGAGGAAAGAACTTTCCACGTTCCGTTCATCTCGCTTACGCACTCGATAAAACCTTCTTTCATCATTCTCTCCAAAACCGCATTAAGAATATCTTTCCGTTTTTCCTTGCCTGAAGCATGTTTTTTCAACCCGTCCAGTTTCATTTCCAGGTCCATATCGATACGGGAGCGTACCAATATTTCTGCCGGCGAGAAGGTAAAACCCGGGCCGAAGGCCGTATCGTATGTACAGAAAAAATCCATGATATCGATCCATGCGAAAAAACGCAGGAGTTTTTGCTCCAAGGTAGCCCGAGGCTCCTTACGGGAAAAATAGAAATAATTATTTCCTTGCTCCAACACAAAATTGATATGCAAAAAATAATCACGTAAACTCTCAAAATTGTCTTCTACGACCGAAAAGAGCGTCTTCAACTCCTTTACACTTGTATTCGAGCACAGGAAATTACCTTTCGACAGGTAATCGTAGACCTGTGCGGTCTGTACCGGTAAATTATCTATCATCTTTTATTACTATTTATATCGCAGTTGTTATGACCTGGATTTATTTTCTTTTTAGAATAATGGCATACTCTATATGTTCCGTATGCCCGAAACGGTCTGTTATCTCCAACTCGTCTTCATAGAGAGAGAGTAAGCGGCAGAATAAGGTGACTTTGGCCTCTAAATCCATCTTCCGGTTATATTCGTAATTCATTACGAAAGAGAATAAATCACCTCCGTTCAGACAGAAACGATCCATCATCTTTCGGGTATTGACAGCAGCTTCGCCCACTTCCTTATTTTTTAGCTGCTCGGCGGAGATTACCCCCAGTTCTTGCCGGCTGATTACCTTGTCGGGACGTATGCCATCGGCCACCTTCAAGATAATATCCAAAGCCTCGTCTGTTTGCAAATAAGGGATAGAAATTTTGAATAAGGTAGGTTGTATGCCTTCCAGTACCACGGATTGCTCCTTGTTTACCACCTCCCGTACATTCGTGTTTTCCTGTAGCTCAAACTGTTCCCGCAAATATTTAAGACGGCGCAGTTTGCGGGTAAAACCGACCTGTGTACGTATTTGGTTCAGGTAGTCGATAATATCCTGTTGTGAATGGATCAGACTGTGGCCTGCGCTTAATAATTCCGTTTTCAATTCCCGGGCAATAACGAGCAACTCTTCATCCGGAGTTTGAGCGAAAAAAAGAGTCTGTTCCTGATCCAACAATTTTTCCACTTCCATGATCAGACGATTGATCTCTATTCGTTTAGCATCCAGATTCTCCAGCTTGGCAATCTTTACTTTATAGCTCGGCTCGTTTTTAAATGTATTATCGATTACACGCTGTAAAGACACTACGTTGCGTACTAGAATTTTTCCGACCTTCCGTAAATGCGTCTTGACCGAACGCAAATAACCTAATTTTCGGAGTTCATTATCTTCCTTACCGTAATAATCGATCAATTGATATACCAACTGAATATTTTCATCAATCACAGAAGTGGATATTTCTTCATTCGCCTCCAGAAGCAGTTCATAAAAAGAAAGATAATGTTCATCCATCTCGATGTACGGACCATTTCGGCGGATCACTTCACGTTCAATCAGGATATTTAATTTATTCTCATCTATAATATCCAACGCATAGTCATACCGAAATGGCAATGACTTTCTTTTCTCAAACAAAACCTCAAGCAGGTCCTTTCCCAAATTCAGCGTGTTCGTTATATGAGGTATTGAATTATATATGTACATTCCAAACGATTAAAATTGCAAAAGTAAGAAAAATACCTGTAAGCCTACCAATCCACCAGTAAAGATACCATACCTTTTAATTATAAAAATAACAAATAGCTGCCTTTTGAGTGGATTATTATTGCTTATAATACACCACCAATCCCCCAAATACTTTTTTTCAATATTTACCTACAACATCTACAACCACATACATAATATACTGAACTAAAACAGATTAAACAGTAGTTGCAGATAAAATACATCTACAACTAAACGCCCTTTATCTACCACCATTCACTACTTTTCAACCACAAAACACAACTGTCCTCTGCTCACAATCTTCCTCCTCCACCCCGGCTGCAAAACAGAGTTTACCGAGCGTGACCGACACAGGTTTGAAATCCACCTTCAGATCCAAGATTCCGATAGACAGTCTGCTTGGTTATCTTCACTTATACGCTATTTTGAGAGAATTGATTAACCTGGTGATTACTTGTTTTCTGCCGAGAAAACTTTTGTTTTCCACGCACAAAACTTTAGTTTCTTCGACAAGAAACTTTTTATTCATCCCTATCCCTTTGTCCACCGATAGCCTGTCTGCCAGGAATCGAATGCAGGTTCTTCCTTCACTCCGTTACTAAGAATATTCATTTGCTTTTTCAATCTCCTCCAAATGTTGCATATCTTTTTACCAAAATCAAACAAAAACAGAGAAAAACAGACAAATAATGGTAGATACAGAAGAATAATTGTAGATCTTTTTTATCTACAACCATTATCCAATAAGCTGATTTATAATGCTTATTGGATACAGTTATAGATATTGTAGATCTTTTAAAAAAACAATATTTGTACAGAATATATCTTTTGAAAAGGTAATAGAAAGCAAATTTTTTAAACTTACTACAATCTGATAGCAGGATATTTCATATCTTTATTGCCTAAAAAAGAAAGACATCAATGTTTTTATCGATATGACATCTAAAGAAAAGCAAATAGAAGATCACTTCATTAATAAATTAATAGATCTAAAATATACCTATCGTGACGACATTCGGGATAGGAATACATTAGAACGGAATTTTAGGACAAAGTTCGAAACATTGAACAGGGTTCATTTGACCGATTCCGAATTTAGTCGTCTGCTTGAGAAAATAATTGATGCCGATGTTTTTGCTTCTTGACGACATTTTACAAGATACATTATACGACTGTGTCCTATGAAACTAATCATTCATCGCGGAACAAATCAGATTGGAGGCTCAGTCACTGAGTATGAGCATAGGGGAAATTAGGTCTTGAGATCCAGAAAATAACATCGAATCACCTGAAAGGTGTTGATGAGATACAAGCACGTTTGTTTGAACGCCTTGAAAAAGTGATTCCATTTGAAGCAGGGATGTCTTTTGCGTTTGGACCATTCAAGGTGATGCCGATAATCATTGACCATTCGGCTTTTGACGCTTGCGCATTCAAGATAGAAACAGAAGATGCGACCGTATTTCATACAGGTGATTTTCGTACACATGGATTTCGTAGCGGAAGATTGCTTGAAGTGATTGATAAATACATAAGGAAAGTGGATTACGTAATTTGCGAAGGCACAAATGTAAAGCGTCCCGATGCCACATCACAATCTGAACATGATTTGCAAAAGCTGTTAGAAAAAGAATTTCAACGATATAAATACAACATTGTTTATCTCTCCTCCACCAACATAGACCGCTTATTCTCAATTTACCATGCTGCATTACGGATGGGTATTCCCTTTGTTGTTGACTCTCATCAAAAACGGATAATGGACGTTGTGGTCAACTCCTCCCATATTTGGGCAAAGTCAAGTCTTTATAAGTATGGGAAGTATGAACCTATACGTGAGTTCGGGATAATCAAGTTTCAAAAAAGAGTCATTTGTGCAGACTTTTCCACATGCACCGGCATAGCCTCCGGCTTGTTCTCGAAGAAGCAATAAGCCGTAAGTGCTGCACAGATGTTCATGATGAAATTGTGTATTGAGCGATGCCTCGAATGCACGATGTTCGCCTTGTTCTTGAGCATGTCGTTGATGCATTCTATGATGTACCTCTTTCGGAGCATGATTTTGTCCCACATGGACATGAGCCTGTTTTTCATGTTCGCCCTCAATCCATGCACAAGATGTATTCCCCTGTCAAAGAGTTCCTCAAACAGTGCCTGCTTGATGTATCCCCTGTCGGCAAAGACCTTTCCGTAGAGTTCCTTGGCGAATACCGTCCACACCCGTTTGTCCCTGTCGTCGACGTTTGCGCCTGTAAGACAAAAGGTTATTATTTCTCCACTGTCATTACACAGAAGATGTAGCTTGAAGCCGTGACACCATCCCATTGTCCCCTTACCGTCAGTGGCCATGCCCTTGAAGACCTTGTTGGCATATCGGCGCAGGTTGTGGCACACGGGTATCATCGTTGAATCCACGAAACTGATGCCGCTGCACTTGCCAAAGCCGCGGAGCTTCATGAAAAGCATCATGGAAGAACACCCGGGGCATGAGTTCCACGAAGCGGTTGTATGAAACTGCATCAGGAAAATAGCCGGACAGATGCTGACGTATATAAAAGAGGTAATAGTGCTTGAAATTGGTGAACGAGCCGAAATGGTAGCAGATGATGATTAGTCATAATCTCACTTGCGGCCAACTGCCCCTTGCGGTTCCTATGGCATTTTCCATCGGACGAGGGAAGCCCCTTCAAAAGATTTTTGTTCATTTCCGCATCAAAATTCTTGCAAAATTCATCTATAACACAAAAAATCTCTATAACTTTATCCTCGGTAATCATAGGTGTCTGTTTCGTATTTTGTTGTTTGTCAGACTTAAAATTACAAAACAGTTCTATGATTACCAACTTTTACAAGAACTTTCTTATCCCGAACTCACGTCTTTAATTAATAGATACTATGAATTTGAGTTTTCTTAAAAATATACAAAGGGAACATTTTAATGAGATTGCAACAGAACTAATGAATCACTATTGCATTCTTAAGCATGATTCGAGAGATAACTGTGATGTTATTTATCGTTTTGCCGAAGTAGAGTTCTATCTATATGATGCAAATGAACAAGACATAGATATAAGTACATACTGTCGTGATTGTAAATGCGAGGAATGGTTTTTTCATGCCAGCGGTGTAGATATTGCTTTTGAAACAATTCAAGATGACAATGAATTGATACGATTTGGAGGCATTCTTATTCGCGGCATAGAAATATACAAACAGGACGAACAGAAGCAATGGGTACAGATTGGTGTCGTCGGTGGTCCTAAGCTATCAATGTATGAGATATTCAATCATTGTTCTAGGATGCCTGATATAATTGCTATTCCTGACACATTCAATAAAGACAGAAAAATTGGTAATGCCACAAAACGCATAGGCATAAAAGACAACTTGTACCAGCGATTTGTTTTTAATGACGTAAATTGGGATAAGCCTACCAAGAGAATAGTCGAGACCAAAGATAAAACAGGAAAATATCACGTTATACTGGAAAGGACAACAAAAAAATACAATTCAAAGCCATAATTATGATAACAGATTTCCAGTGTAATAGGGTTTATTTCTCTTCTTTGCTGCAAAGAGTTTCTCCCAAGACATATGCATCCCTGGTCTCTGCACTCGAAAAACACAGCGTTGAATATCGATTACTAGTCAATACAAACGATGTTTGGTGCAGGGACTATATGCCTATTCAAATTGCGACAGATACATTTTGTGGCTTTGATTATGACCCCGATTATTTGCGAGAAACGAAAGAACTGCTTGCAACACGGACAGATGGAAACCAAGTTTGCAATGATTTAGGGTTTGAAGTAAAACAGCCTACAATGCCTTTAAAAATAGATGGCGGTAATGTGATTCGTTGCGATAATAAAATCATTATGATAGAAAAGGTGTTCAAAGAAAACAGAACATCTTGGAAAGAACTGACCAAAACAATAGAAGAACATTTTATGGCCGAATTGGTTGTTCTACCTTGGGATGAGTCTGAATTTTATGGTCATTCAGATGGCTTAGTCAGATATATAGGGAATGACCGCGTTTTGATAACCAATTACGACCGATTTGACAAAAATTTCACCTCTAAAGTTATTGAGATTCTGCGACAACACTTCAATGGGGTTTTCAAGCTGGAGTATAACACCCAACGTCAACATAAACATAATTGGGCATACATCAATTGGCTTCAAACAGACAAAGTGTTACTCATTCCTTCATTCGGTTATCCGGAAGACAAACAAGCCTTTGAACAAATAACGTCGCTTATGCCAATCTATCAAGGACACGCTGAAATGATAAATGCAAAAGACTTGATTTGTCACGAAGGCTGTTTGAATTGTGCAAGTTGGACAATATATCAAAAATAAGTACAAGTGTTTAATTTTATCGTTTTATTCCACTACTTTTTTTCTTCTCACCCCACGGCATATCAGATTGTGAGCCATATCTGCTTACCCTTGCCGAGTAATTTTGCCGCGCTGGAAAGAATGGCATTGCCGTTCTCCCGGTTTGCCTTGTCCTGCTTACGGGCAATTTCTTCATCCAGTTCCGCGCCGATTTTCTCGCGGACTTGGTTCTCGTGTCCCATACGATATGGGCATGGCTATTCGGTTTCCATATGGAGTTGTCGCCCGATATGCCGTAATGTCCTTCATCCTGGTGGATGAAGATTTGCAGGGCTATGATTCCCCATCACTCATGGCAGCGGTCGCAATACTTCCTAAGCTGGTCTATGGTCGTGTCTTGTTTGCACACCAGGAGGAGTTGAAGGAGTGTGGTGTTTCGACACCGTTGCAATTATGGTACGGAGAGAACTCAGAAGATGTTTTGGATTTTGAAAAACAGATGCGCCGTAAAGTGCATTACGTGATTGAACCAGACTATCTCTGGACTAATATTTATGAACTTGCACGGACACAAAATAATAATCTTCTGAAAACACTTGAGAAAGGATTCAAATATATCGAAAACGAATCTTTCGACAGAGCGTTTCAAGGACTTTTCTCCGAAATAAATCTGAACTCGGACAAGAAAAGAATATCACGACCTACAACTTAGCTCGTATGAATATGCTACTACACGGAGTCAAAGATTCGGAGTTTGAGATCCATCACGGTGACTCGCTCTTGAATGATTGGGATTGATAACAAAGGACAAAACAATAACAGATTAATTTTTTCAATCTATTTTACTTACAGTAAAGTGTATATTAAGTTGATTTTCCAATGCATAATTAACACCAAACAACACAAACCAATTACACTTGCAGGGGCCGTTTTAAAACAGATATCAAAATAAACGGTGCACCTGCAAGTCTAAATAATCCCAATCAATTACTAATTATAAACGAATAACTTGCACCAGGTAAGGTTTCCAGATGAAATATTTCTCCTTCCAACTCTTTTTCTTCCCGTATCCGATCTGATAGCCAGACTTTCATCCGGACCTTCTTATGCTTCCAGGGATTCAATAAATTTAAAGGCCTCCCTTGTTCACTGAGTATAGTGAGGAAAGTAACCTCGCCATTTTTCAATTCGCCGGAAACCAGAAAAGCCCCCTCTACTCTTATCTGATGGAATGAAGCATCTTCTTCACGTGGCCAGACAGGGAAAACACGGACAATGTCCTGATGTCCCATACAGAGCATTTCGTTGATTGTATTGGGTACCGTGCTCCAGTTTTCAATACCATGCGGGTTATTTAACTGGAAGCCATTCGGGTAGGTATGTTTTGAATAAGTGTTCAAATGAACCAGGATGCTATCCGGCTTATAACCGATCCGCACGGCTGCCGGAAAAAAACTGTTACTTCCATTAGAATCCAGCCAACGTTGCATTTCATCGACTGTGTTATAAGCGACCTCCAGCAACTTGGGATCACTGTTCAGACCGATCTGGCCTGCGGGATAAATATGCTGGATTCCCAGTGTATTTCCGTCCCACCAGTCGCAACCTTTTTCCGTATACCGGAAGACTGTCTTACCGTTTCGCTCCTGCAACGGATAATCAGGAAGATGTTCTTCGATAAACTGCCACTGCGTTCTCTTTTCTTCATCGACTCCTAAAAGAGCGCTCATGTCAGAAACGGTCTGCATCACCATCCGCACCAGTCCTAATGAAAGAATAGGATTCATCGTCCCGACCGTACCTTCATGGATCGCATCATTATAAATGACATAGCGGTCACCTTCACGTGTCAGGTAATTCTCCCAAAAGGTGGCAACCCCTTTTACGAAAGGATACACTTTCCGGGTATAGGCTTCATCCCAGGTATGATAAAACTGCATGGACATATTAACAACCGCATAGGCGGAGTTGCTTTTTTGTCCCCAGAACATACCTTCGTCTTCTATATTTCCACTCTCAATCCAGCCATAATAATAGGTATCCATGAACGGAGTCCTGCGGGTCGTTTCAACACCTAATGGTCCCGCACCTACAGGCAGCAAAATACCTCCCGGAATACCGGTGACTTTCTCCGAGTAATAGTTTCCTCTCTCTATCTGTGCTAGCATAGAGGAAATATAGGGATCAGCCTGCTCGATCCTGTTGGCTGAGTAAAGCGCATAATAAGGGGCCATATGGTTATAGTTCAGATGATAGTCCCCATTCCAGTAAGGGCGTTCCTTCGTGATCCAGGTACCAAAAATAGAGGGTGGAAAATCAATATCCCGGCTACAGGAACCCATGCCGTAAAGAGAAAGGTAATATTGTTTTTCAATTACACTATCCGGTATGCTGACATACGATTTTTCCCAATAGTTCCGCCACCATTCTTTATGGCTTTTCTCTATCTCAGCCTGTCGTGCCGGAGTAAAATCTTCTACTTTTTTTATGACGGTAGCCACGCAATCGTCACTCTTGAAATTGCTGGAGAAGGCACACACCAAACGGACCGTTTTTCCCGGTTCCAGGGTAAATTTGCCATCCGTAGATCCGCTTACCCGTAACGCCATAGCACCTTTAGTCGGTATATCGACAGAGTCTACAAAGGCACGGGACAGATACTCGACACCATTCGGCTTCGTCTCATGCTCCCTGACATCGGGGAATATCCGTTCAAGAGGCGGTTTATTAATCTGTTCTTCTTTTCCCAAGAAAAATATTCCGGCAGAACCTTCTACAGCCCCATTCCCTTCCATATTCAAATCCACAATCAGCATATCTTCCGTGGCAGGAACAAAGGCTTTGTAGAAAACGGAAATATCCCCTTTGGTAAAACGGGCGGTCGATACAGCATCATATAGCTGCTGTTCCACCAGATAGGAGGCATCTTTCAATTGAGGGATATCCAGTTCTATCTTACCCAGGACAAGAGGAAATGATTCGTCCAAAGCAGACTTCAGTCTCCAGAAATCATTCCTGGCGACATAAAAGACCTGCGACTCCGGTGTTCCTGACAAAGCTACCCCGGTAAAACCATTCCCCAACAAAGGTGCATCGACCGAATGCGGTGCGGGTATACGTTTAGGAGGTTCCGTAAAGCGGATGGTGTGTTTTCCTATGATAGTTTCTGCCTGACTTTCCGGCTGATTAGCTTGATCCGTACAAGCAGAAAATAAGAGTGTACTCAATACGGACAGGGATAGTATTAAAATCTTCTTCATTTGTAAATAAATTGTGCTCCGCTAAGGGATATGCTGTTCAATTATGTGTCTCTTCATTTCAAACACAAATATAAAAGCAGCTATCGCTATAAAAAATAGCAAATAGCTGCTTATTGTGTGGATTATTATTGCTTTTACAATAATAACAAGCTCTCTGATTATTCACATATACTCAACGAGACAGGGCCTAAAAGTCCGGCACCCCCATCTCCCCTATATGGAGTCGGAATCGTCTGATAATGATTCGACAATGTGCTATAAACCAAGACTTCCAATTGGTTATCACCTTGTTTAACATACTTGCCTATCTCAACTTTGTATGGCGGTCTCATCAGTATGCCCACCTCTTTACCATTAACTTTTACCTCACAGGAAGCATTTACATTGCCCAGGTCCAGAATGACTTTACCGGATGCTTCGGCTTTTGGTATTGTTATCTGCTTTCTGTAATACATTCCACCTGAATAATATTTCAAGGCTCCGGTCTCCGACCAATTACCGGCATCCAAAAGCCCTTTCCCTGTTTTTATTTTAACGGGTTCACAAATCACACCAGTCCCCTGATAACCGGGTTTTCGTTTGATCGAAAAAGCGACCAGGCCAACTTTCTTCCGGGTCTCAGGAAAGATTACCCGATACTTTCTCATCCCCGAAGAATCTTCAGATAGAAATCGGATATTCCCTTTTTCTATTGCTTTCCCATTAAACCATACTTTCAAATCGCTTCCGGCTATCATCATGTCCATTTCCTGCATTCCCGGAACAGAATTAAAACGATAATTCCAAGTAAGATTCTCTCCTCCGTAAGGATCATACAACAAATGATCTCCTAAAGCCCAGCGTGTAGAAATTATTTTGTCGTATGAAGACGGCTTTGCCGGGGTAACGGATGATGCAGGGAAAAATACAACGGAACTTCTCTTTCTAAAATCCCGATACGTACCTTTCTGAAATTTGAATTTACCTTTCTCTGTATTTGCATATGCTACAGTACATGGATGCCATCCTTCTTCCAACCAGATATTTTCATTCGCAGGCTTCTGGTCGATTAAAAGAAAATCAGGTTTAACACCATCAATTTCGATCCTATATGAGCCTGTTACAGGGACATAGACTTTACTTTTGTATATTTGATGCGCTCCCTGGTCCAAAATGAAAAAGCCGTCGCTGACTTTACCTTTCAAACCATGCCATCCTTGTGATCCCGGATTGTCAAAAACACCATATTGCCATGAAAACTCCAACATCTCTCCTGACGATTCATTTCCTTGTAACACATTATCCAACGGGATACCCGTGGACGTACATTCTGTGACAAATTGAGGTCCAAACCCATACACACTTTCAGGCCATTCCGAATCATCGAAATCTGTCGACATCCAGTTTTGAGGAGAAAAAGCAGCCGGTCGATGTTTAAAAGAACGCGCCTCAGCACCGATAACATCCGAAGCCGGAAAACGATAATCCCCCCATTTATTATCTAATGTCGGCAACAATTCCGTCTCCCACAAACCTGTAATTAAGGATCGGTATATCAACTTCGATTCCTTTTTGCCTTCAGGCATTACAATGGGTGTTCCTTTTGAAAAGACAAACAAATACGAATTATCCGGTTCTTTATCCAATCGGAGCCATGTTCCTTCTTTTGTTTGGCGAACAACCGGATAATCGGAGATTGTTCCGTCAGAAGCATTCCAAAGTTCAACTTTACCCGTAGCTCTGAAAAAACATTCTGTACCTTCAGGCACGTCCATAACCATATAGACATCACGTTCTCCCACATATCTATGTAAAACCTTCCCTTCTCCGGTACCTGATATAAAATCCGGAACAATCAAAGATTTTATCTGCTCCGACACCTTATCCTCCGACATATACAATCCTACTCCCCCCGAATCATGAACCTGTTTCTTTACTTTCTTTCCTTGAGAAACTTCCAGGGATGTCGCACCGAATACTTCCCTGATTATTGCATCCGCTTTCGAATCGTTTTCTCCCATGCAGGTACTGGCCTTCGGCAACTCGCCTGTTGCTATTATTATCCCTCCCGAACGATAAAAGTCCCGTATTTTTAATAAAGAAGAATAATGCATCGCTTTCATATCTGCCAAAATCAATATACGATACTTTTCTCCCGAGATATTCAAACAGCCGTTCTCTACTTTTGATTTTTGCAAGGACCTGTAATCCATAAAATCATAATCCAAACCGGAATTACTAAGTTTCATTGCCTGTTCAAACGCAATCTTTGTGTTAGCATCCGGATAGGCCTGCATCGATTCCGTAGGATACATCAAGGCTATATCACAGACATGAGTACCTTGACTCATCAGAAAACTCAATCTCTCTGTATATTGAAGCCATTGTTTCATATGTGGCCAATAAGGCATTCTGAAATGAAAACAAGGCGGAGCCCATTCCCACCAACCACCATGTGTGGAATAATATAATCCATGCATACAGACTAAATTTCCACCTGCCATAAAATGATGGTCCATTTGTTTGGTCAGCCATGAGCCCGTACTTCCCCATCCCATACTATGAAAAGCCTCAAGCCATGTTCGCGGACGTTCATATAAATGAGCTATTGAACTGGATACTTTCGTTTGCAAAAAACTAGAACCGGTCGATGGAGCATCATTCCCCGGAGCTGTGTACCAAGAATTAGCCCTGAAATAATCAATATATGCCAATGGTTCCATTCCACGTCCAAAATTATCGCTTCCATAAATCAAACCGCGTGAAGCATGCCAATTATAAATGGGCTGAAAAAAGCGTTCTTCCGCCAAATCCATTAATACATCACAATAATCCAAACGTATCTTTGGCGTTATATCTCCGATACTTTCTTTCAAAGCAGGAAGATAAAGTGTGATATCATACCCTTTCCTTTTTTCAAATTCTTCCTTAAAGTCCTCCGACCAGGACCCTGTTTTAATAGGATAAGACAATTCATCCTGAAAAAAATAGTTCATCCCCCCCGAAGCTGCATCTCCCATATTCTTTTCAAAACGATCGAAATACACGTTCACATATTCTCTTCCGATATCCGGATGCAACAAATGACTTTTTTTCGTTGAAAGAATATATACTTTATAGTCTTTCCCTTCCGGAGCTCTCCACAAAAGTTTTCCGCCTGATATATATTCTGTCAGATCTATTTTCCCTGGCCAGGCAACAGCACCGACCAATCTTTCCGGAATGTCATGAATAAAAGTGGTCCCTCCCCGAACAGAATCAGACACAATCTCCAAGTCACCTTGATAATTCTGAAATTTTTCTTCTTTCAACAACTCATCCGTATAATATCCATTGCCAATCCATCCTATGGTATAATCATCCATACCTAAACCGATGTTTTTCCGGGAACATTCTTTGGCAAACCAATTCCAGAAATTCCACCAATCTCCGGAGAACACCTTAGGCTTTCCTGCTTCTGTTTTTCCGGAAAGTCCATATCCGTCTTTCATTTCCCCAACATCCACTTCAGGATCCATGTGTATATAACTTACAGCAAAACCATCTGTCGCAGATGCAGATAAAATGTCAAGCTGTTCTTTCATTCTTTCCTTATTCAAACTATCACCATTCCACCAATAAAAAGGAACGTTTCCATATCCCTTCGGAGGGTTGGCAAATTCAGAAAAGATATCCGTATCTTTTTTCGGATATCCCTTATATCTTTGTGACTGAGCATAAGTTACCAGACAGGAAAAAAAGTAAAAAGCAACTATTTGAAGAACGACTATCTTCCTCATAAATAAATTATTATTTTGTATTTTATTCGAAATCATAAACATCTGGTCATATAAAGAGGCTTCCCTTTTGACCACGGGAAACCTCTTTACTAATTTATTCTTGTCTTTAAATGACGACAAGATTATTACCAACCGGGATTTTGTTCCAGTACTACATCTTTATTCGTATCAATAACCGTTTGAGGAATAGGCCAAAGATTAAAGGGTTTTGTCAATGTTAATCTCGGATAGTCCCAATATGAATATTTTTTTATACGATCGGCAGCAACTGTTCCTCCCATGCGAAGCAGAGTATTCCAACGACTCTCTTCATACATCAATTCACGGGTTCTCTCGTCAAGGATCAAATCAAGACTAACATCATTAGCAGTCACCAGGTAACTACATTTTGCCCGTGAACGTAACATGTTTATGTCAGATGCGGCACCAGACTTGTCTCCGACTCTCAATTTAGCCTCGGCACGCAATAAAATGGTTTCGGGTAAACGTATCAGATAATCATCACGGAAAATGCTGCGCAATACCCTACCATCAGCCGCCAATGTATAAAAATCAGGACCTATTTTACATGATATCGGATATATCAAGGTGTAAGCACCATCGTCATATTTACCATTTTGATCTTTTTTATAAAGAACATCCCATGGAATCTGTTTTCCATAGTATTCGGATGTTTTTATATTTCCCAAAAAGACACGGCGTAAAACAGCCTCCGAATTACGTATATCTTCACCCCATTTTCCTTCATAAACACCATCACGAGAATAAGGAGTAGGAGTTACCTGGCTACAACCAAAACCCCCGACGTCTTCCATCTGACCACCGATATGCGCTCCTCCCTGATCTCTGAAAACAGGTCCATAAATAGCAGGGTAATCCAAACAAGCCAAACTTCCGTCGGACTTATATACCTCATAATCTGATTGAGCACACCATATAGCTTCAGTGTTCCCATCCTGATAATCCTGATTTCCTACCTGGAAAAGATCCCAATAAACATTTCCTTCTATAGGATAACCTGCTGATGAATAAGTCCGGTCAGCAGTCTGTTCTACTGCCGAAGTTGCATAATAGAACTCCGGACCTTCATTTTTACGTGCACCGAAGCGCTCTGTCATAAGACTGTAAGTACCGGAATCTATAACATCATTGGCATACGAAATAGCCTTATTATATGCACTGGCAGCATCACCGCCTTCCGCTTCCAGCAACACTCCCTTATCAATGTACAATTGGCAAAGATTATGCTGAACAGCCGCCCTTACCAAACGTCCGGCTTCCGCTGTCGTAACAGGCAAATCGTTTATGATATCTTCCATTTCATCGATAGCATATTGATAGGTCTCCATACGTGTCGAACGTTTATAATCATATTTAGGAGTAGAAGTTATTTCTGTTACCAACGGAACTCCTCCAAATAGTTCTCCTAAATTTCTGTAAGCAAAAGCTCTGAAGAATCGGGCCTGAGCAATGATATAAGCTTTGTCGGATTCCGAATTCCACATTATATGCTCTAAATTTGTGGCATAAATGGCGGTATTGGCAGCATTAATCAGATAATAAAATGCGGCATATGTATCTTTGAATACCCCATATTCCGAATTAATTATACTGTAATCATTAAACCGGTAAGAATAACGTATAGTCGGTACATCCAGCACATCAGTTCCGTTTCCCATTCCATACGACCACAAATTCAATTCCCCAAAGTTATTATAAGGACAATATATATTATGTACTTTGATATAGCAAGTAGTAAGTACTTGATCTACCTGTTCGGAGGTAGTAAATACATTGTCGATTGTGTAAAATGTTTCAGGATCTTCTTCCAGAAATTTATTATCATCACAACCAACGACAGTAAAGATTGCCATTAATAGCAATAACGTTTTATATATATATGTTCTTTCCATTGTTTTATAAAGTAAAATTTAGAAACTTAAATTCAAACCCAAAGAAACGTTCGTCATTATCGGATATGTCTGACTCAATGCAGTGCTACCGGTTTCCGGATCACCACCGTCCCAGCCGGTAATCGTTGCCAGGTTTTTCCCTGTAATGAACATTTTAAAATTATTAATTCCCATATTCTTCACCCATGGTTGGTTGAATGTATATGAAAGTGTTACATCCTGCAAACGAACATAAGCCCGGCTTTGTAATCCCAGGAAATAGCTATCTCCTGTAAAAGTTGCAGACGGATATTTGTTACTCGGATTCGCCTCTGTCCAATAAGGAATATACAGACCGTTGGAAGCAAACCACTTTCTATCCCCCCCTGTTATATAAGCGTTCGTATTTCCGGCCTGATAATAACCGTTACCTCCGAATACACCGGCAATCATAACATATAATTCCCAGTTTTTATATTGCAAAGTGTTACTTAAGTTTAGTTTGAAATTAGGAGCTTTATTCCCTATGATAGAACGATCTTTTTCATTAATCACTCCATCGTTGTTTTTATCCACATACTTAGGAGTTCCGGCAGAAACACCATTGGCTTTCATATATTCAGTATCATCTGTCTGAACAATTCCATCCTGTTCATATCCGAAAATAGAATGTATCGACTCCCCTATAAACAGGCCATTTCCAATATCATCATCTTCCTTTCCATCACCATCAAGATCCTCACCATACAGATGAACCAACTTATTACGGTTTAACCAGAATGTCAGTCCCGTAGTCCAGTTAAATTCCTTATTCTGAATATTGACAGTCCGTACAGTAGCTTCAACACCCCTGTTTTTGACTTCTCCCATAGAAGAATACATACTTGCAAATCCCGTCATAACAGGAATCGACCGGGAGAAGATCTGGTCATATGTTTTAGAGAAATAAACATCTACATCGACGAATAAACGACTATTCAACCAGGTTGATTCAAATCCCATATTCCATGCTTCGGTTGTCTCCCATCCCAAATCTGAATTACCGATAGTACTCTGGTTAATACCATATGACGGTTTTCCAGAATTACCAAAAGGATAATATATTCCCCCGGAATGGCCGGTTGCAACCTGTGACAATGTGGAATATTGTGTTAATCCTTGATTTCCGTTTTTACCCCATGAAAGTTTTATCTTCATATCATCCAGAAAAGCCACACCTTTTATAAACGGTTCATTGGTGATACGCCAGGCTGTTCCTATGGCCCAGAAATTACCCCATTTGTTATTTGCACCAAAAACAGACGAACCGTCTCTCCTATAAGAAGCTGTCATATAATAAGTGTCGTCAAACGAATAAGATGCTCGTCCAAAATATCCGATATTCGTTCTTTTCCAGTTATTCAAAGAAATTTTCTGTGTAGAAGCGTAATGAAGGCCGTTCAACCCTAAAGCCGTATTCCCGTTCGATGCAAAGTCACTACCCGACAAAGTCTGAGATTCATACTTCTGATAGTCACGAGTCGCTACAGCTGTCAGATCAATGCTATGTTTTCCAAATACCTGGTTATAATTTAAAATATTATCAATCACATAACTGGTTGTTCTTTCGTTTGCCATACTACCTCCGGCACTACTTAAATAACTATTTTGAGTTGCAACAGAGTAACGCGAATCATCATCATACGATCCGACCGGAACATTGTATGACTCATGCGTAAAGTCACCGGATTTCCTGTAATTAAGATTTCCTGCATAATTGAAACGGTAACTTAAACCGGAAATCCATGGGCATTTAACTACGGCATATGCATTCGCACGAAGATTATCACGAAAGTCTACATTTTCTTTCTTCGACTCATCATCGATCCCCCACAAAGGATTACCTCTACCACGTGTACCGTCAGGTATAGCTTCAAGCATCCCATTCGGTCTGTACATCATTGCATACGGAGATAATATTGTAGCAGACCAGATATTAGCGCCAAGGCCGGAATAATCTGTTCGGGTATATGCAGCATCAAGACCGATCTGCAGCCAACTTGTAATATCGGTATCTATCTTAGCTAATACTGAAACACGTTCATAATCATCCCCTTTTATCACACCACCACTCTCAGTATAAGAAGCAGACAAATAGTAATTCATTCTATCCCCTGCTCCGGATACGGCAGCCTGATAATCCTGGGTCCATCCTGTCCGTGAGATTTCATCCAGCCAATTGATTTCTTTCCCTGAATTCAAATTCAGTTCTTCCTGAGGAACCAAAAAACTATAATCAGAATATCCGTTTGCCGCAGAAGTTGCATCAAGCCACTGTTCGCCATTCATCAGTTCCGGTTTAAGATGCCACGACTGCATGCTTCCTTTTGCATTAAAATGGATAACCGGCTTTCCTTGCTTACCTTTTTTAGTTGTAATAATAATTACTCCGTTAGCAGAACGGGAACCATATGCAGCAGCTGAAGTAGCATCCTTCAGGACATCATAAGAAGCTATATCATTAGGGTTAATATCATTAACACTTCCCATAAATATAACTCCATCTACTACCACCAACGGATCGTTTGAACCAGATATGGAATTCTGTCCGCGAATCTGCATAGAAGGAGTTCCCCCGGCCGTATTTGTAGCACCAATATCAAGTCCGGTCACATTTCCTTTCAGGGATTCCAATGCATTTGTATTTGTCGCCAAAGAAATAGGAGAATTCTCCAGCTTGACGGAAGATACGGAACCTGTAAAATCTTTTCTTTTAGCTGTTCCGTAACCGATCACAACAATCTCATCCAAAGATTGTAAATCTTCTTTCAACAGAACATCCAAATGCTCTTTGTTTCCCAAACTGATCTCCTGGGTAATATATCCTATATAGGAAATTTGAATTACCACATTCTCCGGCACTTCCAGTATAAAATTTCCATCAATATCAGTGATGGTTCCAATTGTCGTACCTTTTACAGAGACATTCGCCCCGATAACAGATTCCCCATTCTGATCCTTGACTGTACCACTAATTTTTCGGGATTGACTACTTTGACTGTTACGCGATATTTTCAGAATAATCTGTTTCCCTACCACTTCATAGCTGATTTGTTTTCCCGCAAAGGCTTTTTTCAAAATAGCATCCAGACTTTCCTGGCGAGCCTCCACTGATACCTTTTGTGACTGATCTACTGTCTGATCCAGCATATAAGGAATAATCAGTTTTTGTTTCTATCTGTTTAATTAACTGCCGAAGCGATTCATTCTTTATTGATAAATCAATTTTTTCACTTTGGGCATAAGTAGAATTGAATATAAATAACGCAAGTAATAACGGAATTAACTTCCTTCTTAATTTAAACATTATGTAATAGCTTTAAGATTATAAAATATATTATATCTTTGCCTTTATATATCAATTAGTTATTCTGTCTAATTTTCGGCAGGATAAAAGTACAGGTATATATATTTCAAAAGGCATGGAGATTAGGGGTCTCTGTGCCTTTTACGCATAAGGCAAAACACGTCTGATAAAAGACTCTCTATTTATATCTGATCGTCACCTCCTTTCCGTTCAGTTTATACTCTATCGGAGATATCTTATTAATCATCTCTAATAATTCCGTCAATGATTCCGTCTTAATTGTAAACCAATAAGACTTAAGGGTATCCACATTAGATAAGGTAATATCCACTCCATACCAACGCTCCAATTTCTTCCATACTTCTTCCACTGGAGCACCATCAAACTTTAACAGGTTATGCCGCCAACTGGCTTCGATTTCCGCATCACAGGATTCAACCCGACAAGACAAATTCTTCTTAGAAACTATAGCTTCCTGATTAGGAGATAAATAAGTCAACAAATTCTGGCCAGTAGCCGATAACAGACTTACTTTACCACGAAGCAGGGCAACCATAATATTCTCTTCATCCGCATAGGTACTGACATTGAAGGCCGTACCATGCACTTTGACATCTACTTCCCCAGCTTTCACAATAAATGGATATTGAGTATCTTTCTTTACATCAAAGAATGCCTCTCCTTCCAGATTGACGACACGGTCGTATGTACTATATTGATAATTATAAGATAAACGGGAACCAGAATTCAACCAAACAAGCGTCCCGTCGGGCAAGACAAGCTGTGTTTTTTGTCCGGGAGGAGCTATTATCACATTTTCAAACTGAGTAGCCTGCCAGGATTTTTCCGGGTTATTGATCAGAGAAGACAAAGCAAAACCCAGAACCAACGCTACGACAGCCGCAACGGAAGAGACGCGGATCAACAGGGAACGTGAATACAACGGAACCAGTTTCACTTTATGTCGAATACGGTCCTGTATCTTTCCCCAAACCATTTTCTTATCCGGTATCACATAAGCAGAAGTGTCCAAACGGACAGCTTCCCACTGCTTTCTCAACTTATCCAGTAAAAGGTGATGTCCTGGCTCTTCATCAAGCCAGCGGATAACCTGTTCCTGCTCTTCGGTCGTACATTGCCGGGAGAGGTATTTCGCCAATAGTTCGTAAGGTATCTGTTTTTTATCCATGTTCTGCTATTTTATTCAGTAGACACATGGGCAGGGACAAAACCCCCAAAAGGATATGAATATTTTTTTATTCTTCTGTCAGTTTCAGTAAAAGGAAGAGAAGGGCAATGGTTTCATCAGAGTGTGCAGCCAGATACTCCCGGATCTTTTTAAGTGCTATCCCCATCTGATTTTCAACAGTCTTTACGGATATATCTTTTACTTGTGCTATTTCTTTATAGCTTAGTTGCTCTTCGCGGCTCAAGATGAATATTTCTCTACATTTCTCCGGCAAAGACTCAACGGCGGCTTGCAATAGTTGATAGAATAACTCCCGGTCAACACAATCTATGGATTCGTTCTTCTCCAACTCGATGCGGGCCCATTTCTCTAACAAGACATTGTGGTTTTCTTCATCACGCAGGTAGTTCAACATACGATTACGGGCACTATTATAAAGAAAGGTCTTGATGTACTGAACGTCCTTTCCTTCATAATCTTCCCAAAGGTTTACAAAGACATCCTGCACAACTTCTTCTATCACCTGATAATCACGGGTATAATAATTCAGGAAGCGGCATATAATTTCAAAATAATCATTATATGCATCTTTGAATGTACTCTCGTTAATAATCATAGCAATATAGTTTTTTCTCTGTATATAATAGTAAAAAGCGGATGTCTCATCTCCTAATATCCCCGCGCAAAAATAAGTAAATAAATAATTATACAACCAATATCGGGGTAAAAATAACAAAGCTTGCAGTAATTGATCCCAACAGATATGAAAACGGATCAATCGCCTGCAAGCTCGTATACCGGAGTGTTCTATCTCCCTTCCGGTTATTGGTTATTACAAGGGAGGCAGTGCTGTTTGCCTGCTTTCCCTTGTTATTTACATCTGATTCTTTTTGCATATCACAGCTGTGATACAAAAGAAATCCATCTGTGAAACAAACGGAATCCAACTGTGATATGAAAGGAGCACAGTTGTGATATGCAATAGAAATTAATAAACTACATATTTCTCCCCTTCAATCTTCAGTTCCCCGAAGCTACCTTCCGATTTATAAGGCTGGCCGCCGCCGATATATAATTCGACTGTGCCTTCTTTCTCGACCAGGTTACCCTTTTCATCCACCAAAGACAGTTCTTCGGGAGAAAGGGTGAAGGTTACCTGCCGGCTTTCGCCTGTATCCAGATGAATACGTTTGAAACCTTTCAGGGCACGTAAGGGGACACGGGTGTTGCCGTTCTGCGGATGGGATACATACAACTGAACCACTTCGTCGCCGGCACGCTTTCCGGTGTTCGTTACGGTTGTGGTTACCTGAATGCTTTCTCCGGTCTTGACGGTGGAGGCATTCTGCAAAGGAGCATACCCGAAGGTTGTATAACTCAAGCCATAGCCGAACGGATATCTTACATCGCCTTTGAAATAACGATACGTACGGTTTGCCATCGAATAATCCTCGAAATCCGGAAGATCCTCGTCATTCATATAGGTAGTCAACGGCATACGACCGGCTGGGTTATAGTCGCCAAAGAGAACATCGGTGATGGCATCACCGGCAGCTTGTCCGCCATACCAGGCCTGAAGGATAGCATCAGCATTGCGACTCTCCCAGTCGAAACTCATAACCGAACCGGACATATTGACCAGAATCAACGGACGGCCTGTCTTCTTCAACTCTTTCATCAATTCTGTCTGCACGGCTGGCAACTTCATTGTGGTACGGTCACCGCTGGCAAAACCGCCGTAACCGGCAGCTCCGGCATCACCGGCCTCTCCTTCATAGTCGGCACTGATACCACCCACGAAGATGATAATGTCTGCTTTCTTAGCTTGAGCGGCTACTTGAGCAAAGGAAGGAGCACCCTCCAGTTTCTGAACAATACCGACACCTGTCAGCGTATCGATTTGAATCGTATTACCAAAACGTTTCTTCAAACTCTTATACGGAGTAATGATTTCGCTTGGAACACCGAAATAGTTAGCTAACAGCGTGCTGCCGTTATCCATATTCGGACCGATTAAAGCAATCCTTTTAATTTTAGACGCATTCAGAGGAAGTATATTCTTATTGTTCTTCAATAAGACCATCGACTCCTGCGCCATCTTGTAAGCATGTGCCTTATGCGCATCGCATTCGATCACTTCACGCCCGATCGTAGCATACGGCACACGATCAGCCGGATCATACATACCCAGCTTGAATTGTATTTTGAAAAGACGAGCCAAAGAGACATTGATTTCTTTCTCCGAGATAATACCTCGCTCTACTCCCTGTTGCAGCTTCTGATACAAGTTACCACACTCCAGGTCAGTACCAGCCAAAACAGCATCTGCCACCGCTTCCGTATCATTGCTATGCGTTTTGTGATACTTCGCAAAGTCACTTACCGCCCAGCAATCGGAAGTAACATAGCCATCGAACTTCCACTGGTTACGCAAGATATCCTGCAACAACTCATTATGTCCGCAACAAGGCTGTCCCTCCAGACGATTGTAGGCACACATCACGCCATGCACTTTTGCCTTCGTCACCAACTCACGGAAAGCCGGCAGATAAGTATCCCATAAATCGTACAAAGAGGTATGCGCATCAAAGGAATGGCGGTTGCCTTCCGGTCCGCTATGTACGGCATAATGCTTGGCGCAGGCTACCGCTTTCAGATAATGAGGATCACTACCTTCCAGCCCACGGACAATGGCCGATCCCATCTTTCCCGTCAGATAAGGATCTTCGCCGTAACACTCCTGTCCACGTCCCCAGCGGGGATCACGGAAGATATTGATATTCGGAGTCCAATAAGTCAGTCCACGATAGATTTCGCCGGTCTTGCCTGCTTTCAGGTCTTCATTGAACAGGGCACGTCCTTCCGAAGAGGTCATATCTCCCATCTTTTGAAGGGCTTCCGTGTCGAAGGTGGCAGCCATACCGATCGCCTGCGGGAAAACAGTCACCTTTTCCTTCGTACGAGCCACGCCATGCAACGCTTCGTTCCACCAGTTATAAGCAGGAATACCCAAACGGGGAACAGCCGGGGCGGCATGCTTCATCAACTGGACTTTTTCTTCCAGCGTCAGACGGGAAATGATATCCTGTACCCGGACATCCAACGGAAGGTCCGGATTACGAAACGGATAGTCGTACGTTTGTGCCGTCAGGCCGCCCCAAGAGAGAGCGGTCAGTAACACGATACTTTTCAGTTTGCTTTTCATGTGATTGCCTATTTTATTTGGTTACTTCTACAATAATCTTACTCTCTTTCAACCCTTCCGATACAGCAGTCAATTCGATCGGTTGTCCGGAACGGTCACTGGTGACAAGTACCTGGGTATAGCCGTTAAATGCATTCCGGTGTACATCGCTGCCGACAGGGAAGACATCCGGTTCTTGGCTACAAGGATTACCATTACCCACTCCCAGAATCTTGCCGTTACGGACATCGAAATGAATTCCGTTTTCAGCAGTAGGTACTACACGTCCTTTGGCATCCAACACTTTTACGGTAATGATAGCAACGTCGTTACCATCACCCTGGATAGAAGTACCGTTTTCACTGACCAGTTGCAAGGAAGCCGGATTTCCGGTAGTTTCGACCAACTCGGTGTATTTCTTTCCGTTCTTCTTCCCTTTGGCCAACAGCTTACCCGGGGTATATTTAACACGCCAAGCTGGAATATCAAACTTTTCAACCGTCTTTTTACCCAGGCTCTTGCCATTCAGGAACAATTCCACCTCATCCATATTGGTATACAGATGTACGTCGACCGAATCCGTACCGATTCCATTCCAATGAGGAAGCACATGCAACACCGGTTCTTCCGTCCACCAAGCCTTGTAATACCAGAATGCATCTTTCGGGAAACCGCAATAGTCTAATATTCCGAAATGAGAAACTACACCCGGCCAGAAATGCAACTGCGCCTCGCCTCCATAATCGAATCCGGTCCATACGAAAGCACCGGCAACAAACTTGCGTGCATCGACATAACGCATCCATTCCTGTGCACGTGCTCCCCATCCCGGAACATCACGGTCGTAAGCCTGGTGGAAACCCTTCTTCGCATCAGTCTCATAAATACCACGCGTCATCACCGTACTTGCCTCTTCGGTGAAGATACAAGGCAGATTCGGGAACTTTTCATGAACTGCGTCGATATTGCCTATTTTATAATAATTAGAACCTTGTACATCTACGGCATAGGTAAAACCTTCCCCCCAACTACCGTTCATGGCAGCCGTGCACGGACGAGTAGGATCCAGTTTGCGCTGAACGGCTTTCATGCGCTCAACAATCATACGCCCCTTCTCTGTTCCCTGTATGGCAGGTTCTTCGTTTCCCAAACACCAAATGATAACAGACGGATGATTCCTGTCGCGGCGAATGATTGTCTTCAGCTGGCTCAGACCTTCATCACTGGAGCTCAATACACGCAGTTCATCCATGACCAGCATACCCAGCGTGTCGCAAGCATTCAAGACAGATTCCGTCGGAGGATTATGGGAGGCGCGGTATGCATTTACTCCATACTCTTTCAGACGGGCGATTCGCCACGCATTCAGTTGGTCCGGAACAGCAATCCCCACACCGGCATGGTCTTGGTGGCAGCATACCCCCTGGATCTGTACTCGTTCGCCATTGAGGAAGAAACCTTCGTTAGCATCGAAACGGATGTCACGGATACCGAAAGAGGTATCGTAGCTATCGACAACTGCCCCATCCAACAAAATATCAGTATGCAACGTATAAAGCGTCGGAGTCTTCAACGACCATAAGTCAACCTGCCGTACATCCATGTATGTTTCCACCTCTTTCGTTTCCAACGAGGGTAAGGTAAGGGTTGTACCAGACTTGTTTACTTCTTTCCCTTGACAGTCGATTATACTGTTTTGCACAATAAGATCGACCGATTTACCACTTTGGTTCGTCACTTCTATCTGTGCCTTCACACGGGCTTCCTTCTTTTGCAGATCCACTTCGCTGGTGACAAACGTCCCCCATTGCGGGATATGCACGGGAGCCGTGCGGGTCAACCATACATTCCGATAAATACCGGCACCTTCGTACGACCATAATTCGGAATGAGTCGCATCTACACGGACGGAAATCACATTTTCCGCATCCTTTTCATAATTCAGGCATTCCGTTACATCGAAGACCAAAGGCACATAACCACTCTCACCGCGTCCTAAATAGACACCGTTCATCCATACCTGTGCATCACGGAAGATACCCTCAAACTCCAGTGTATACCGATCCCCTTTTACCAACTCGGGAGTAAACCGTTTCCGATACCAGCCCACACTGTTTTCGGGTGCACGTCCGCCCAACTTACGGTATCCTTTCATCTTGAATTGCTCTTGGCTATATCCCAAAGCCATCCCCCAGTCATGAGGTAAAGAGATCTTCTCCCACTTGCTGTCGTCAAACCGTTGCGTATGAGGAATAGCCAAACGTGATTCCTGGTCTGCATCCAGCATAGTCGACTCCTGCAAAAAGGCAATCTTAGAGAACGACAATGCCTGCCCATAATTAAAATCCTTATCCAGATCGGCCGCATGCCCTTTAGCAAAAAGCCAATCCTGATTCAACAACTCTCTCTCCCGCTGTGACTGGGCACCCAGCCAAAGGCAGGGGAGTAATAACATCACTGTAAAAATCAATCTTTTCATTTCTCTGATCTATTGTTTCTTAAATGGATTAACGGCAGACCTCCACCTGTTCGGTCCGGGTAATACCGTTTTCGTTATAAGTATCTATCGTGAAATAATAAGTAACACCTTTATTCAGGCTGCCGATCTCCAGCGAGGTCTCTCCCATCACCTGGAAATTACTATACAACTTGTCTTCGGCAATGCCATAACGGACAATATACCCCTGGGCATGCGGCACTTCGTTCCAGGCCAGGCTGACTTTACACGGGTCTTCTTCATTCCGCTTAACCGTAAAGCCATTCACCGGACGGGGTTTGCTGCCCAAACCGTTTCCGAATATCCTCAAATCGCGGACCGAGAGGTTGGACGATACGGTATATTCTTTATTCTGTAGTTTGATATAGCGCGCTTTGAACGGTTCTTCAAACTCGATATAATCGTGCGGGGTATCCGTCTTTTTCGTGCTGTAATCCACTACCGGATACCAGTCCTCCCCATTCACCGAGGCATAAATCACATAACTCTGGTAAACACCCGGAACGAAGCCCTTCTGTTTGGCCCCATATTCATCGAAATTGACCTGAATGGCATTGACAGACGAAAGATGTTGCAAATCCACCTGCAACCATTCCGTATCGTTGTTGGTAGCGGCAACCCAGGCCGTACGCGAATCCTCATCCACGATGTTCTCTGCCGGAAAACCATCCAACGTAGAGGAAGCCGTAACCGTCTTGCCGTAAGAAAGCAGCATCCAGCCCGGCTGGAAACTATTGGAAGCCTGTCTTTTTTCCGTAGGTAAAAACATCGGATAGTCGCCGAGATAAGTATCCGTATAGAGATAGCCGTCTTTATCGAAACCCGCAGGATAGAAAGAGACGCGCCGTTCGAACATATGCCGGACGGAAATGGAATTGGTCGCCGCCTTCCAGTAGTTTTCGCTGCCTACGGTAAACATACAGCCATGTCCGGCTCCCCCGATAAAGCCTGTCGGCTTATAAGAGACCGGACTGTTTTCCATATAGGTAAAAGGCCCCGAGGGAGAGTCGCTGACATACGTTCCGTCGGCATACGATTTCCATTCGGTTCCGGGAGCGGCATATTGTAAATAATATTTCCCCTGATGAGCCGTCATCCAGGCTCCTTCGATATAAGGGCGGCGGGGCAATTCGTTGTGCTCGCCTGTCCGTTCCCAGCCATATTCTTCTTTATTACTGTTGAAACAGGTAATCACTTCTGTCCGGGCCTCCAGGGTGTTCAGGTCCAAAACCTGTGCATAGATAGGGTCTACGGGCGAACAGCCGTAGTACATATAGAGATTATCCCCTTCCACATAAAAAGCAGGGTCCCAGTAAGACCAGATTTCCTTCACCGGTTCCCATACGCCCGTTTCCGGTGCAGCCGAACGGTACAGCATGCCTTTTCCATGTGTAGAACCGACATAATAGAGATGGTCTTTATGTATAAAAAGCCCCGGTGCATAATCCTCTATCGGCAACACGGAATCGGTGATGAAGACATGTTTCCAATCCGTAAAATCCTCGGAATACCAGTAGCCGGACGACTTAGAGGCAAACAGGTAATATTTGTCTTTAAACGATACCACAACAGGGTCGGCAGCTTCGCGAATCCCCTCACCTCCATCTATTTTCATAAACCGGTAGTTAAGGTTGACCGGGTTACAAAAGGTTTTCGGAGACTGGGCAATCTTTGCCTTTATCGGATGAGTATCCTGGCAACCGATCAATAACGGTGCAATCAGAAAGGTTAGCAACAAACTTTTCATACTTCTTGTATAAATTACATCTTATTATTATGTTTTTCAAATACCTACAACTGCAAATATACAGACTATCAATCATATAAGCAATAAAAACACATACATTTATTGTATATATAACAACATCTATATCATATCTTCTCCCTTCATTTCGAATACCAGTTCTCCTCCCTGTAATACTTCTTCGAAAGTAATATAGGTTCGCTTCAGTACCTCCCCGTTCAAAAAGACTTTATCGACATAGATATTGCTATCGGATAGATTCCTGGCCTTTATAATAAAATCCGCTCCCGAAGGCAATTTGATCTTTGCATATTCAAACAAAGGAGCTCCCAACTCATATTGGCCGGAAACCGGGTCCATCGGATAGAAACCTAAGGCACTAAAGACATACCAGGCACTCATCTGCCCCGTATCTTCATTCCCGCATATGCCATCCGGCGTATTATTATACAAGGTTGTCAGTACCTGATTGACATACTTCTGGGTTTTATATGGCTGCCCCACTTTATTATACATATAAATCGTATGATGACCGGGTTCGTTGCCATGGGCATATTGTCCGATCAGGCCGGAGATATCACCGGATACATCGTCGCCCTCCAATGCAGAAGACATCGTGAAAAGCGAATCCAGGCGGGCAGCCAACCGTTCCTTTCCGCCCATCAAAGCCGCCAACCCTTCCACATCATGAGGAACAAAGAAAGACCACTGCCAGGCATTCCCCTCGCAATAATCATCCTTACGGTGCGAAGAGGCCAACGGAGCAAAAGGTGTACGCCATTTACCCTCTTTTGTCTTTCCCCTGACAAAGCAAATATCAGCATCAAATACATTTTTATAATTGAAAGACTGTTCATTGAAATAAGCAGCCTCTTCGCTTTTTCCTATCTGTTCGGCAAAACGTGCCAGCGCCCTATCGTCGAAAGCATATTCGAGCGTGCGGGCCACCGATTCCATTTCCATATCACAAGGTACGTAACCGTATTTCCTATAATTTTCCAATCCGACGAAATAGCCCATCGAATACCCGCACGTATCCTTCATCGCCGATTCGGTCATTGCTTTGAAAGCCAGTTCCGTATCGAAACCGATAATACCGTTCAAATAAGCGTTGGTAATTACGGGAAGCGAATGTATTCCGGTCATTTGATAATTCTCAATGCCCCACAACGTCCAGATAGGCAACTGACCGGCATACTTGTAATGTTCCAGCAATGTTTTTACATAATCTTCGGCCACCTCCGGATGAAGCACCGAAAGAAGCGGGCAGGCCGCCCGGAACGTATCCCAAAAACCGATGACTCCCCCGTAATAATCGAACCCGTCCGTCTGATGAACCTGCCAATCCGGTCCCCTGAAACAATGATCCACATCAGAAAATAAAAACGGATACAGCATCACATTGTGTAATGAAGTATAAAACAACTCTTTCTTCTTACGGTCTGTCGTTTCGATTTCTATCTGCCCTAACACATCGTGCCACTTGCCGGCGGCCTCTTCGCGGATGGCATCAAATGTTTTATTTTTTGTCTCTGCCCAAAGATTCTTGGCAGCTCCCTGTGTATCCACCGAGGAGAGTGCCGTCCGGACCTCCAATTCACCCGTATTACTCTCAAAAGTCAATAAAGCCTTTATGTTCGTTCCTTCCGCCGAAGTCATCCCCTCCATTCGCCGGTCATCGACATATAAAACGCACTCCTTAATAGGGGTAGAAAAGGTGGAATAAAAATAAACCTGCTGCCCCGGCGTCCACCCGTTCGAGCAACGATATCCACGAACGGTATACGGATCAACCCATTCAAAAGCCGACGCATACACCGTATCGACATCATGCTCGCTTTGTATGGTACAAGCACTTTCCGAGCCATATTTTAAATCGACAATCACCGGTATCTCACCTTCAGAGGCATACGTATACCGCTGTAGGCCACAGCGCCGGGAAGCCGTCAGTTCAACCGTCAATTGTTTATCATATAAACCGACAGAATAATATCCGGGTTCGGCCTTCTCGTCTTTATGGGATAATACCGCCTGATGCTGTTTTGAATAAAGTTCTTCGTCCGCCATACCGCTATTCAATGGTAAGGGCATAAATAAGATATCCAGAAAATCGGCACATCCCCCGCCACTTTTATGCAGATGGCTGAAGCCCAGGATAGAGGGATCGTCATAATGATAGCCGGCACCATACGGACGCGTATCCGCTCCTATCTGCATCATCCCGAACGGAACAGACGCCACAGGAGCCACCCTTCCTTCCAAACCGGTCCCAATCCATTTATTTACATATTGATTATTACTGTCTGCCTCATTCCGGCAGGCAATCAGCAGGCAGAAAAGCAAGCCGCTTAACAGACGATAGCTAAAAGATGATGAAGAAATATACATAGATTATTATTTAAAAAGATTCAAGATTCAAACGACAAATAACACAATAGTGCCACTATGCATAGCACTATAGAGCTACTATATGTAACACTATAATGCTATCCTTAGTGGCACTACTGTGCTATTTTAATAACCCTTCGCCCGTTTCAGGTCAAAGGTTTCCACACTTTTTCCATCGACAAGCCGATGAAGCGTCCAACTGTCACCGTCTGCGCCAGCTTCCAGCCGCCAATCATAGGACGGGTCGCGCAGGAGTTTCTTTATCGCACGAGGGAAAGCGTTGGCATGGCGGGCATCTTCCCAGGTACGGATCGCAGCAAATATCTGATCTTTCTGCGGGCAACTTTCCACGTCTTTCTGGTTGATCGCCAAGAAGTAAGTGGCCCCGTAACCGACCGAGATTGCCTGAACATGCTCATACTGCTCAACGGTAGAGGTATCTTTAATAGCAAAGTTTCCACCGAAAGAGACCGGGTAATAATTGGAATAAGTGACATCGCGCAAGTCTTTTCCCTGGCTGGTGGCACTGCCCCACTCGCGGGTATCGATGTCATAGAGGTTACGTCCGCCACCGACATTCCAGACACTCTGGTAATGCCACGAACCTTCCGACAGGGTGGCGCCGGAGAAACGGATATAGGGTACTCCCAACTCTTTCGCCCGACCGAACATTTTCCGGAAGAAACGTTTGGCGGAATAGTAACCATGACCGTTATTGAACAGGAATTCCTGCCCGTCGAAGTCGTAAAGAGTCAAACCGCACAGATGGGATACATCGGCATAATATTCGGCGATCTTGTCCTGGAGAGCCAGATTCGGGATAATACCTTCGTAACCGTAATTGATGGTTACCTGCAATTTATAGACGGTATCATTTGCCTTATGTGCGGTTGGCTTGGTTCCCCAATAACCTCTGGTCACATTCTTCAGGGTATAAGGGGCCGTTTCGGAGACACCCAGGTAATGAATCAGCTCGCCACCGATCTTTACCATGTTCAGATTTTCACAATGTCCTTCCCAGCTGGCTATTTCTTCCAGATAGGTAAGATCGTCCACAATGATAACGGTATCTTCGGGAGAAAGGTCTTTCATCAAGATGCGTTTCTGCTGATAACACAGGCTATCGCTCGGGACAGGGCTGGCATCCTTCGTGCCCGGTGCCAGTGAATTTGTTATATTGACACGTCCCAGCATGATGCCTTTCGCGGCCGCCATGTCGGCAAATTCACGGTGGGATTTGTTACCAGAGTGAAAGCGGAAAGGTTTCTTTTCCTGGTTCCTGCCATCCAGATAGCCTTCATTGGCACGGTCGGGACGCAAGAAGCCCTGGTCGTAGGCATGGATAGCCGGGAAACCGAGTTTGGCGGTATAGGAAATGATGCTGTCGTACTGGTTTCCGCTGGTCATAACATCGGGCGAATAGGCGGCTGGGTCTTTAATCCATTTTCCATTGACAGTCGGATGAGGCAATCCTTCGGACAGGACGATATTCTGTATCACGTCCATCAAAGCCGTGCTGTCGGGACTTCCCCACAAGGCGATGGAAGAACCGATAAAATCGACTCCCGGAATCGGTTCCACATCGATATGGTTCGGAATATTGGCCGGCATATTGGGTATCAGGGAATAATGAACCTGACGACTTTTCGTACGGTCGCGCGACTGATAATTCAAAAAGATACGTCCCAGACTATCGACCATCGCGGCATTTCCGTACATGATGCGGTAATAAGGTTCTTTATTGGCATAGAAAGCAACGTCGCTGATACCGTTTCCGCCCAGTGTAAACACCTGTCCTTCATGCAGGCTATCCGGCAACGGGAAACGTTTCGCGTCGGGCGTGTGAATGATATATTGGAACGGAGCCGCATCCCCTTCTATATCGGCGGTACCGCCAATGGTATTGTCGTTGAGGGCAAGCATACCGATGCTGTAATTGACTACATCGCTGGTATCGCGGGCCACTCCGATGATTTCGCCCAGCAGGTTGTCGATATTGGTATAATAGGAACCCCATTGGATGCAGTCGATGCCATTCCGAGGTTCGAGGCTGTTCAGGGTCAGTTTGAAATATTTATCGGCCGGTTGCAGGGTTATCGTTGCTACCGAACCGTTCGGGTATTCGAGGGTAAAGCAATCAGCCTCTGCATTATAAACGGCCTTTTGGGGCGTATAATACACTTTCTTTTCACTATCATAGAGCGACAACAACGGAGAGGGTTTGTCGGCAGGACTGAACTCGCGGTTCGGAGAGACAGTCGTATTCTTCATACTCGTGATATACCCCTTGTCGTTAATGCCGATACTGAAATAATCGGTCTGAAAATCCCATGTCTTTTCGGTCGTACAACCGAAAAGCGTCAAGGATACAGCCAGGAGAGAGAGACATTTCTTACACATATTATCCATATAAGGTATCATATTAATTTGTTTTCATTTTATAGTTTACCGTTTTACCGGCCTTTACCGTCACCTTGTCTCTCCATTGCAGGAAAGCGTTATCACCCAGAGGGCGGGAAGCCTGTTCCGCATTCTCGGCAAAGATTGTTACGGTGGCGTCATAGGCGGTAGGATTTGTAATTTGAAGAACCGTCTGCTTGTTGTTTTGCTTTACTATTTTCGCTTCTACATGGTCGAAGATGTACAACGAACCGAGGTCGGTACGCACATAAATACCGGGGATTTCCAACGCCATCAGGGCACCGTTCGTCTCGTTCCAACCCGTCTGTCCGCCGTCGCCACGTGAACCCCGGCTGTCGGCATCGCAATAGGTCAGACGTTCCGTAATCTTTCCATTCGGCTGGATACCTTCGGCATGCGCATGGATGACATCACGCAACAGTTCGGCATACGAGGCATCGCCGGTCGAGCGATACAATTTGAACAAGGCATCGCCGGACTGGGTACAGAAACCGGGAGCACCATGCTTATTCTGCGTACTGGCCCATACGGCTCCAGTCAGGTTTGCCCCCAACTTTGCCAGGGGAGTATTCTCCGGCAAGCGGTAAGGGAAAGAGACAGTCCAGGTGGCACACAGGTTTGCCAGGTCGGCCGACTGTTTCAGATATTGTTCCTTACCGGTTACTTCATACAATGTCATCAAGGAAGTCATCAAAGCAACTGCCGTCTCCGAATCCGCATTTTGCAGGATATCACCGCAACCACCGGAAGTAAAACCGACCAATGCGAAACTGTCATAGTAATCTTTTGCCGCTTCACAAGCGACCTTCAGATAATCCGGATTATTATAATAGCCGGAAGCCAATGCCAGGCCGGCCACCGCCATGGCCCCACTGGTCGTATTGTAAACGGCGATATCGCCGGATTCTACGTCCAGGTAATTTCCCCATGTCCCATGTTTCTTCCAGGTATTGACGAAGGCATCCGCCAGAAGCCGTACATTGGTTTCCCATTCAGGGTCGATAGCACTGGCTTTTTCCTGTTCTTTCAGCAACATAAACTGCTTAACCATCCAATACAGGATATCCCCGTTCTTACGGGTCAGTCCGACTCCCGGATGATTGGCGGCGGCATCCCGGGAAAAAGGCTTTCCGTCTGCTCCCAGCACATCATAATAATATCCGCTTTTCCCTTTGGCACGCGGCAAGGCGAAATCGAATGTGTTCTTCACTTTTTGCAGATGTTCCGCATCACCCAAAGCCAGCATCGGATACGTATTCATCAGGCCGCCTATCCAACCGTACGACATCCAATTGGCATTTTCCGGGCAATAGTATTGCCACTGGTCGCCGATATAGTAACGGTCATCGATATTTTTCACCATACGGGTCAACACTTCACTCATCGGCATCAGATTGCGGGGCGCTTTTCCGCCGGCATGCGACTTACGATCTTTCATGAAACGGGCCAGCAGTTCAGGTACATCTTTACAAGGGAAAATGACTTCCGTTACCCGGATAACGATCTGATCGCCTTTCTTCACCTGTACCCCCCGGTCGGGACTCTTGCTGAAACCGATAAATTCAGGCTTCCGTTCACGTACCCCCGGAGCACTGATGATAAATGAAGCCACACTTCTGTCGGGAGTTTCCTCCACGATCAGGGCATGGTCCAGCACCTGGTTATTCCAGTCTATACCCTGGTCGGTCAACAGGAATATACCCTTTTGTTTTGCCCGGTCCAGGATCGTGATAGCCGGAGTAGCCGTATTGCTTATATTCACTTCCAGGCGGGAACCGGCACCATATTCCGGGGACAATTGAGGAATAGGGTTAGAGGTCAGTGCCAGGTCTTTCCGGCGGTAATCGGTATTATCCAGTCCGGTCGCATACGCACGGTTGACGATACGCTGCCGGTTTCCGTTGTACACGGAAGAGGGAATCATCACGTAGTTATCGCTCGTCCAGCCATATTGGTCGAAAGCAACGGCCACTCCGGCATCTTTCATATCCTGTTGGGCGGTAAAGGTGAAGGTATACGTTTTACCGCCGTTCACCGTAGTTTGTTCCGTACGGACATCCCAATCGGTGGCCGTACTAACCTCCTTACTTTGCTTTAACTCTGCTTCATTGTATGTACACTCCAGTAAACGAATAGGCTTATTCGCATTCTTTACTTCCGGAAGCCATGAAGCTTGTTGTGCAATGACACCAACATGAGCTCCCGACAAAAGATAGAGAGCACATATAAAAACACACTTGTATAGATTCATATCAAACCTGATTATTACTTTAAACGCATTTTACAAATTCCACTTATCGACTAACAATTATCTCCAAATAAGATTACCTTTCTATAATAAATACACCTACCACTCCGGTAAGATTTATATGCAACAGTCTTTTTTTATATTTTTAAGGTTCAAACCGACCTAATTTCGTTTGCTCCTGGCTATTTACATTACTCCTCTATTAAAAACCAAGAAGTACCCTGTGCTGTTACAGATACCGGAAGAAGTAAATTTCCGTTCTGATCCAACGGGTAATTCTTTTTAGAGCCATCGGAGGTTATAATCGTTACTTTTCCTTTCAATCCGGTATAATACAACGGAAGACGCATTTCTTTCGTTATATCGCGGTCGGTCGGATTAAAGACGATAACCATCCCTTTGTGTTTGATAAACGGATTTACATGCACCATGCAATCCAAGTCGCGTCCGGTCGGACGGCTGACATGAATAATATCCGACGTAAGAATATCACGGTACTCCTTAAACCAGTTAATCCATTTAGATACCAACTGTTTTGTCTCCGGGGTATCGTATAAACGATTCCCACGGATAGTCAGATGGCAACCACTTCCCAGAAACTGAATCAATTGTTGCTCATAACGGTCCAGATTTTCGCATAACGGTTCCAGACCGACACGCGGATCATTCGTATAGAAACCGACTAACTGCAAGGTCATCCACCCCATAGGCGGTATCTTATGCCAGGTTCCGTCATAGATATACTGACGTCCTAATAATAACTGCTGTTGCGGAGTCAGGTTAGCACTCGCTTCACGATATCCCATTCCTGTCGAACATTGTCCGTTCAGAAAATACCAGTCGGGAATAGGAATATACATGCCTCTGCGCTGTAATTCGTGGATCACTTCCACCTGCGTTTTCCACTGTTGCCACTGTGAATCCTCCAGGCCGGTATGATGCGGGTGGACGGTTGAAGCACAAGGATCGCCATGATACGGGCCATCCATATTGTAAGTCATAAAACCCGTCTTATCGAAGAACTCCCACATCTTCGGATAATAGGTATCTTTCCACTGGCTGGCAATACAAACACTTTGTCCGAAAAGACTACCCGGTTTTCCCGTCTCCGGATGGATGCAATCCACCTCTTTTCCTCGTCCGCGGGAAGCGACCTGCAACTCATAACCACCCATGACAATACCCCGTTCTTTGGCATAAGAAGCGACTCTACGCCATAATTGCACATAAGCAGAATCCAGATTATCATGGCTGACACCCGGCCACGCCTGAATATCCAGCTGTTCAAGTCCCAATTCCGACATCTGGTCGATGAAAGACTTCAGTTTCTCCTCATCGTGAGAGGTAATACCTCCCGCAATCAACGATTCGGTTGTCTGGGGAGCCAGTTTCTTATACATCCGGCGATGTCCCAACGATTGTCTTTCACGATCGTCGCTATCCTGCAACAATTCGAAAGTGATATAAGATTTAAACGGGCTATCCTTGCCTATCCGGGTATTGGGACCCATCGGCAATGTGCTTATCAACAGATTATGATGAGGAAATCCTAAAAACTTATCCTCCGCCTGATTGTGGCTGGCCCAGGTATTATACTCCTTATCCACCATCCATCTGGTCGTAGAACTGCCGACATGGTAGATTTTGGGAGTTCCGGCATAATGCATCAGTGCACTGCCTTCTATATCGGCATTCACCAGTGCAAAAGAGAAATCGCTTTCGACATGGATGCGTTTTACCTGGTCCTGATTAACAGCCAATACCTCGCATTCCATATCATTCAGCACTATATTCGTATCATTTTCATTGATAACTTCAATCCATTTCGCCATAACCGGCAAACCCTGATAAATCTCATAAATGACTTTCACTTTTACATTCTTTACGGCGGGCATGTTCCCTGTCGGGACAAATGTCATTTCCATACGCAACCCTTTGGCGGGCCAATCGGTAGAAACAGCATTAAACTTCCGGGTCCATGGGTAACGTTCCAGAGGCATTCCTGTTTCCACCTTTTCCAATGTAAATGCCAGGTCGGATGCTTCCAGTTGCGGATACCAGCTATCCAGTAAATAGGATAACTCCGGCTGTTCTTTCAGCCCTCCGACTTCATACCATACACTGTCGATACATACACGGGCTTCGGGTTTTACGGCCCGAAGATACTCCGCTTCGTTGGAATGATTTTTATAACCCACACAAGCCAGATTCTCACCGACATAAAAAGTACGGGAAATCAGTCCGTTGTTCAGTTGAAACATCGAAGTCACTCCATCGTCCGACCTCTGCACATACATACGGCATTGGCTTTCTACGGGTTCGATCAACCAATCTTTTTGTTGGCGGAGATTCGGCAATTCCGATACGATTTCCTTACCCGCCCCCTCTTGTTCCAGTTGGCGAACCAGAGATTGCCGCTCAGTCAGACGCTGTTTGCTCTGTTCCTTTATCTTCTTGTAATCCAATAAAAAATCAGAGTCAGGGTCAAACTTCCCTGTGATAAACGTACTATATCTGACCTCATATATTTCACCATAGAATGCCTCCTTTCCTTCTTCAGATACAGCAATCGAGAAGTTGGAAGCAATCGCCTTGGTAGGATTAAAGATACCGGTCTTCTTTCCGTTCAGCCATACGGAACCTTTCTCGCCGTCCACTACCATTGCCAGATGGGTCCATACATCTTCGGCAACCTCGCCGATAGTCACAATACCGGAACCTCCGGAGATTAATTGCCATTTATCTCCTTTTCGGACAATTACATATCCTTCTTTTCCGTTACCATTAGCTACTACAACCTGGGACGAACGCTTCTTCTGCTCTCTTTGCCCATTATGACGCGGCTTCACCCACACTTCCAGCATTTGATTCTCCGCCGGTGTTCCAAATGGATTCGCCAATCTGTAACCATCCCCGTCACCATTGAATAAAATACCTCCTTCTCCCTTCATTTTTTTGTTACCGGGAGCATCGGCATAGAAAACAGGACGGCCCATAGCCGCTAGTTCTCCCGTTCCGGCTATGGGTTTTAATTTATCGGGAGCCACCGCATAGGTCACATTTCCCGATTTACCGAAATTATAATGTACGACAGGTTTGACCTTCGCTTCTGCGAAAAAACATAGGACGGCTAATGCTACTGTTAATGTTGTTCTCTTTATTTTCATTGGTATATACTTTATGTACAGATTTAACAACGCAAATATAAAAGTTGCTATCTCTATTAAAAAATAGCAAATAACTGCTAAATCAGTGGATTATTATTGCTTACTGATGTCACACTTGAAAATATCCCATTTCTCCCGATACGGTAGTTTAATTAATAGATCAAATAACTGGCAGGTTCAAACTTGCCCAATTCTATTTTAAATACACCATTTTGTATCTTGACTGGATTTCCATTGGGAACGCCTCTCAAATTCACAGGTTGTGCCACTCCATCTCTCTTTACCGGCAAAGAGATTTCACAGAGACCGCTTTCACCGCTTTGTTCCCATACACGCAATAATTTGCCGCCACCGTCAGGATTATTGCCATAAGCCGTTAACAGTACTCCTTTACGGGATATTTTCACGCCTTCGTTCATTACCGGCAATTTACCGGCAGGACAGGTGGCGATTCCGATCTGCAAAGGCAGACGGGTTTCCCATGCGGGGGTTATTAAACCGGACTCATCATCTACATTCTTCGGGTTCACCCATAAACGGACTTCCGTAGTCAGGTTGCCATTCCAAAAAGAAGCAAAGTTTGTATTCCAACGATTATTAAACAAGTTGAAGTACACATGCGACCGGGGATTTTCATAAGTATCGGCATAATGCATAAAATCCAAATCACCCAAAACAAATGCAGGGGCATCTATCGGGCAAACACCAACGGAATATTCCTTATCTTTTATCATTATTCCCGAATTGGACCAGATATAATTAAACTGGCTGCCTTCTATCAAATCTTTGGCCGGATCAATAACCGAACCGATACGTCCAACCCGATATTCCGGAGATTTTGTTTTAAACGGCAATGCAATCCATCCGGCTTCAGGTTCTTCCGTTGCCGGCTTATTGATTACGGAAAGTTTCACATCTATACAAGGCATATTCTCGTAAAGCGTTACAGTCAGGCCAGCCGTATGTTTTTCCTCTCCGACTGATGCAGAAGGAGTTAACACACCACGGATGGATGACTTATGGTTCTCCACATGAAATTCCATATTCCGGGGAGATTCATGTATGCCTTTTGTCCGTTCATCCAAATAGGTACTTTTACCTGTTATCTGATAATGAGAATTTTTGTATTTGTCATATATATATTCTTTCAGATAGCGGTATGATTGCTCTTTGTCGTACCTTTCATACACATAAGAGCCAAAACCATTTTCAGACTGGTCATCCACTAATTCCCGCTTGTTTGTTTTATCCCAGATACTCCTGATGCATCCTTTCTTTTTGTCAAATGAGACTTTGTACCATTTGTTCTCTATATAATTACCCTGTTCTTCCCCTTTTAATGAGTTTTCGACTTGGGCAGGTGACTCATCTGTCAGGATATATGTCTTATAGCCATTTGCCGGTATACCTTCGGTGAAGAAAGTACCCAGGCGCTTTGAATCGGCACCATACACTTTCAGGTCATAGATACGACCGGTCCCCACTTCTTTCACATAAGCCTCTTTGATAGAACCTTGTGACGGTAATACAAAATTTACCATCCCTCCACGTTCCCATGGAAGCGGATTGTATACAACGAAACGGAAACCTTCCTGAGCAACATTCTCTGTCAACGTAGCAAGTTCATTCTCCAGTTCCGGCCGCAAAGCCTGCTCAGCATCTTCAATATACCCGATATGTTCTTTCCATGACTCTTTCATCCGGGCATACGCAGGATCCAAACCGGTAACATACATCTTATACCAGTCTTTGCCGGTTAAGCCGGGAACAAAATGCTGGTTGGCAAGTCCCCAGGTATGTTCGCCGTACATCAGGCTTTTATCATATATATAAGCCAAGTCTTCATCAATTTCGTAAGGCATGATTCCCCATTCCTTTTCCTGTGTATGCAAAGTTTCCAGCAAAGGCATCAGGGGACGTACTCTTCTTGCAGTCTGGGTTGCCTGCGGATTAGACATCACGCCATGTACCCAACTGTCAGACATATCTCCACGTACCACCGGCAACCCGGGATTCTCTGCAAAAACAGCTTCTGCAAAATCAGACATTTTACCGATACGTATTTTAGCATTGGGATATTTCTCTTTTATATGGACAATTACCTTTTCCACCTCTTCTGCCGTTGGAGGTCCGGCATTATCGCCGGCATGCACGAATGTAAGCCATGATTTCAGATTCCATCCTTCAGGAGGAAACATTCCTCCGCCATATCCCTCCGAAAACATGGTCAACACCCTTGAACCGTCGGGACCTTCCCACCAGAACAAAGTCGGAACCTTCACCACACGGTTGGTCGGATTAGAACCGAAATGAAAGAACTTGATTCCGGCATGGTGTAAAATGGTCGGTAAAACCCAGGTATGCCCCGGAACATCCGTCATTTTCCCGTCGGTCGGAAGTGGTAAACCGTATGTACGAGCCAACGAAGAAGAATAGCCCAGACCACGCACAAGATCTTCGAGTTCAAGCGTTCCCGTATGTGTTGTATAAGGAAGTGCATGCGTCACCAGGTTTCCGTTTTTTAAAGCACGTTCTATCCGCAACCTACGCTCCGGAGTCTGCCGATCCCAAAGCATTTGTTCCAAAGGCCATCCGGGGACGGTCCACGCAAACTGCATATCTTTCATCTTATCCGCATTTTTATCCATCACATCCATGGCTTTATCAATCATGGAAGTACGGTATTCATGTACAACATCACGTGCCAATGCCGAATAACCGATATCAAAATGACTTTTGAATACCAGATAAAACGTCATCTCTCGATTCGAGATTTGAGAGACATCGTCGTTCTTATGTTTTTCGTAATTGTCGGCTTGTGCATACAGCTGACCGGAAGGTAGAAAAAGCAGGCTTAAGAAAGCCACAGACAATTTTAATATTTTCATTGTATTAGTCGTTAATATTTAAACTTTGAAAAAGCATAAGTATGAGGTAACCGTTTCCTGTCGATCGGACAAAAGTAAAGACAACAAAAACTTCATCCAATAGCCAAAAGATGCTTATTCAGTGGATTATTATTGCTTTTATGCTATAAGAATGTATAAAAAAGCATGCAGATAAATCTTTACAGATAAAATCTGCATGCTTTGAAGTCAATCAAGTCTACTTATTTTAATGGGTCGAAAGTACCTCCCCATTCGTTGTTCTGCTCAATCTTAGAATTACGATCGAGAACATCTTTGGCAACAGATGTAAACCAATGGTTCAGATCTAAATTAAACATATACTGTTTATCCTTATCTACGCATTCTATATATTCAAAATGGAATAATTTGCGAACTTCAGGATCAAACATATCTTTTGTCCAATCGAATTTACCCTCTTTAACAAGATTATAGTCATTGATGACCGGATACAAGGTAGAACGATATTTTAAATTATTCAATATATCGTAGCGTTTCCAACGACGCAAATCGGAGAAACGTTTTCCTTCGTAAGCAAATTCGATAAAACGTTCGTTGATATAAGCCTCACGAATTTGGTCCTGGGTAGTAGCAGTAATACCATAATTAGTAGAAGACTGAATACCGGCACGCTTACGAATATCATACAACACCTGCAAAGCTTCACCGCTCTTTCCTAATTCATTAGCACATTCACCATAATTCATCAGCACCTCTGCAAAACGAATTTCAATCCAATCAGTTTCGGCATTATAAACTTCTGTAATCGTAAGTTCATCCAACCCTTTTTTCTGGTAGAAGTTAGCTCCTTCCTGCTGTCCTCTATCAATTTCATCACGGATCAATGAATAATATACAAATCCTTGTGAAGCTTCACTATCTTCTAATTTTGTCCAGGCATTCCAATATTTCATATCACCCGGCAGTTGGTCTGAAGCACCTGGATATTTTGTACCCGGACAAAATATTGTAGCATGAAAACGTGGATCACGATTCATATAAAAATCATCCATAAACTGTTTATTGTAATCCGGATCGGAGGCCAAACGCTCTATATCCAATTCCAATTTAGTACCGTCCAATTTTGGAAAAGCCAACAACAAAGGTAAAATAGCTTGGTTATCATTAGCACCATCCTTTGTTAATGCTTCCGGACGAATATTCTTCTGGTCAAACGCATGGTCAGGATAATAGAATTGGTTCACCATAATTACTTCTTTATTTTGCTCGTCATACCAAATATCCGCAAAGTCACCTTCATACAGTCCTTTCCCTACACCACGTAAGAAATCTACAGCATCTTTATTTGCTTTATAAGCAGCTTCCCAACGCGCCTTGTTATTATCAGGGTTAAACAACGGGCTGGCATACTGTAATAACATACGACCTTTGAAAGCCATTGCACAACCTTTATCAATTCGTCCATAATCAGCTCCAGCCCAAGTATCCGGCAAACTTTCGATAGCTTCATCCAAATCTGCCAAAATCTGTGCCACACAGTCGGATGTACTGCTACGCGGAACAAACAGACTTTCCACATTGGTCACATCTTGAAAATGGGTAATCAAAGGAACACCTCCAACGGAGAAAACTTTTCCCCAATAATCCCAAGCTCTCCAAAAAAGAGCTTGACCACGCATCTGCTTTTTTTCTACGTCGGTCAGAACAGTAACACCTTCTAACTGATCCAAAAAGAAATTGATACGGTCAATATTACCATACCCCCAGTTAGTGGTATAATTATCAATTGTTATCTGTCCCCGTGCAAATTGGCTCATATTAGTGGGTCCGTTCATCCCCTCATCGGTATTATTCGCTGATACAGGCCAACCTGGTAACATATTTCCATAAATATCTGTCAAAAAAGAAGATATCATGTTTTTATCAGACCATACATTATCGGGATTTATTGTTCCATTATTGGTATAATCCAAATCACAACTAGTCATCAAAACCACACATGCGCCAAACAACGCTACTATATTTCGTTTCATAATTTATTCGTCTTTTTAGAATTTGACATCTACACCCAAGTTTACAGATCGCAATATTGGGAATGCATTACCATTACCAATTTCAGGATCATAATAATTTTTATTGAAACTACTTAATACAAACAAGTTGGTACCGGTTACAAAGAACCGAACATTGTCGAACAACTTATTGTAAAACTGATTTTTAGGTAGATCGTAACTAACTGTCAGATATTTCAAACGCATAAAACTTGCATCTTTCAACCAATAACTTGAAGCTGTTTCATAAGTTTTTGCATTGTTACTACTGATACGCTTTGGTAAAGTTGCATTCTGATTTTCCGGTGTCCAACTGTCATTATACCATTTTTTCCACATACGGTTCCATTCAACGCCACCAGCCAAATCTGTAGCCCATTTGTCAACGCCCAACTGTCCGGAGAACATCATATCCACACTTAGGCCTTTCCAACTACCACCCAAATTCAAACCATAAATGACAGGATTATTACTGTTTTTCAAAATAACTTTATCCCAATCATTAATAATACCATCAGGCTTTCCGTCAGGACCGCTCAAATCTTTAAATACCATCATACCTAACTCCGGTGATAAACCGTTATGCTGGTAATTCGGATGTTCTGCTTTAAATGCATCCAATTCTTCCTGTGTACGAATAATTTTATCAAATTCCCAGCCTGTGATATAACTACGAGATTTACCTACAGGGATGTCAATCCATCGAGCATTTTCAGCATAATCTTGCTTAATCGTCTTATTCCATCCATACGACATAGTCAAATTTCCATAATATGAGAAATCTTTATTGTTCCCATGATACCCCAATTGTAAGTCAAAGCCTTGCGCATGAATTTCACCGTAATTTTCAGCCGGCATTGTTAAACTAAACGAGTTCGGCAATGTATTCTGACGACTCCCCAAAATATCATAAGAATTACGATACCAGTAATCGGCCGAAACAGTCCAATGGTTCAAGAAATTCACATCTGCACCGACATTATAGCTCAATGCTTTTTCCCAAGTCAGATTCGGATTTACAACACTACCATAGGTAATACCGACCGATTTTGACGGACTACTGCCAAAATAAGCAGATGAACCGGATTTATAGGACTCCTGCCACTGCCAACCTCCGACAGAATCGTTACCGGTTAATCCGACAGATGCACGTAATTTCAAAAACTGAATTGCTGATTTATTAAAAAAGCTTTCTTCTGAAATACCCCATCCCAACGAACCGGCAGGGAAGAACCCCCAACGCTGACTGGGAGCAAAGTTCATAGATCCATCTTCGCGGAAAGAAAAACTAAGCAAATACTTGTCGGCATAAGAATAACTGAACTGTCCTATATAAGAAAAACGGCCGCTTTGCCAATCGGTATCACCACCTCCCCAAGTATCAGCTCGAGCACTACTGGCTGCCCAGAACTGGTCTGTCATATAAACAGGGAACGTCTCACGACCACCATGTACACTAGCCCCATCACCTTCATACCACTCTGTTACCAAAGTACCTGATACACGATGTAAGTTATTGAAAACATTTTCATAACTCAATTGAACGTTAAACTGCTTGTCACCACTCCAAGAAGACTTACGCTGTATATAGTCTTTTCCTACCCAGGTTGTCTTCCGCGTTCCAATAATATCCTCATCCTTAGTAGAGAATATATGATTATGGGTACCGGATTTTTTAACTTGATACAAATCATAATTAGTATAATATATCTTATTAAGATCATGTACCCAACTTCTGCTATATGAAATCTTAGCACTAAGACCTTTGAGAAAAGGAGCTTTATATGTTGCACTTATAACAGCTTGAGGTTTCAACATTTGCGACTTATTATATCCCCCCTTACCATCGACTGAAGCTCCATTGTTTGCAATCCATCCAAAATCAATATGTTTACCACTATCGGTATATACCGGTTGATCAGGCTGCCAAACTCTCAATTTACCATAATTAGCCTCAGCGTTTTCAAATACAGCATTCCCCTGGAAAGTATTATAAATAGCTAATCCGGCAAAAACCTCCAAATCTTTTGTTATATCCGCAGTCACATTCATACGAATATTATACTTATCATAGGTATACGGCTTTAAAAAACCCTCCTGCTTAACATAAGAAGCAGCACCAAAATAACGAACTTTTTCACTACCGCCATTTACACTGAAATTATGAGTCTGAGTAACCGGATTACGCCAAACTGCGTCCAATTGATCATATCCCCAGCCATTATTGATCGTTCTGATATGATCGATTTCTTCTTGAGACCAAGCCCAACCGGCAGGGTCGGCTTCACCATTGATACGACCATACAACTCAGCTGCTTCAACGCCACTGGTTAAATCTGAATTCTTTGTACGTGTATCAATACTATACCCATAAGAATAATTGAAAACCGGCTTTCCTCTAGTACCTTTTTTGGTAGTAACGATAATTACACCTCCGGCAGAACGTGAACCGTAAATAGCCGCAGACGCAGCATCTTTCAAGACTGTTATATCTTCGATTTCGTTCGGACTTAAATTATTGAAATCTCCACCGCCTCTAACAACACCGTCAATGACATAAGTCACATTCTGATCATTCCAGGAAGAGCCTGTACGAATAGAAATGCTAGGAGCTGCTCCTGGAAGACCATTCGGAGTACTAACACTTACACCGGCCAATTTACCTACTAAAATATTCCCTGCCGAAGTTGTAGGTAATGTATTCAATTTTTCATCCATTTTCATAGATGATACGGCACCGGTCACCAACCCTTTCTTCTGTGTCATATAGCCGACTACCACCACTTCATCCAGTAATTCCGTATCATCAGCCAACCGGATATCTATTTTATCCCTTCCTTTCACTGCTATCTCCTGGTTTTTAAAACCGACAAAAGAGACAACTAAAGTTGCATTATCAGAAACATTCAAGGAGAATTTGCCACTTATATCAGTAATAGTACCATTGGTCTTTTCTCCTTTTTCAAATACATTAGCTCCAACAACGGGTTCTCCTTGCGAATCTAAGACTACTCCTGTTACGAGACGTTTTTGAGAGACTACCGTATTTTGTCCCATATTCTCCAGCGGAAAATCAGAGCTTTTATCATTCGTTTCGGCAAAAACCGACGAAGGGGACATTGGGTTTAACAAAAAACATATACCAAAGACTTTAAATGTGGTAAAAAAACTTTTCATACTTTTGTAAAGAATTTATTAGTTAATAACTAATTGATTTTAATTCAAATACGAATCGGAGAAAATTAGGCCTTTCTCCGGTTCTTTTTTTACTAGGTCAGTTTTCCATACGCAATCTGTTTTTTAAGGTTACACATAATTCTATTTCACACTATATTTGTATTTCTTATACATTCTTGCGATATATGGATTACGCATGTAACAGACAAAAGCAAATTTTTATATTCGCTCCACCATTTGACAGAGATAGACTTGTTTATACTCATAATCCACATTAAACGCTATTAAAAAGCCTTAGTCCTGTAAGAACTATGGCAAAAGCGCATAGGATACCAACTGTCTATCAAGACATTAGCAAAACAAGCTTAGAATAAAGTTTTTAGAGAAAAAACAGGAGAGTATAATTATTAATGTTTTGGTTTAATCAAAAAAGCTTAGTTCTTACAGAACTTAAAATAAAGTAAACAAAACTCTATATTCAAGCACAAGTGAAACACCAATAAACTTATTATCAAGACAATAAAATCAACATAATGTATCACTTGTACTTCAAACATTTATACGTCAAAAGACTATTTTCGTAAAATCAACATAATATTAACACAAAGATATTGTATTAAGTACCATTTGAACTTGACATATCTTACGAAATAGATGCACTATCTTACTATTTTCAAAAACATCTATTCTTTTCTATTCTCAAAAACAAACCACTCCAGATTCATCAAATCCAGCCCTTTAACAGCAGGATCAACAGCCTTAAACACAAATACCAATGCATGTTTCCCCGTAACTGGTTGAATATTTGTTTCGTGAATAGCATAAGCTGTTTCACCTTCCATTGGAGTTATATCACACGTCCCGATCAATTCCCCTTCAGGGCTATCCAGCCGTATTTCTATCCGAGCAGCCTTGTTCCTATCCCATGTTTTACAAACAAAATGATTTACTTTTGTATCTGTAAAGTCATAATATTTCCAATAGACATAATCACCATCGCGAATGTTCGCTAAGTATTCTACCGGAATATCGTTATCCGGACGACGCACTGCAACCATAACATTTCCTGACATCAGACAAGCTCTTGCTGCATCCATCCGATAAAGAGGCGAAATAGGTCCACCGATACCCTGCGTGGTCATTTCCACCTGCGGAATAGTACCGTCCGGATTAAATGTTATTGGTTCCAAACAGGCTTTTCGCATGGTCGCACTCGCATGCGTCGGACGATGATAAGCGATATACCATTGTCCGTTGATTTCGACAATACAACCATGGTTATTCACCAGGTTCCTTCCGCTTCCCCAGTTATCAATAATAACACCTCTGTAAGTGTAGGGACCCAGTGGAGATGTCGCAGTCGCATAATCTAACGTTGCACAGTTAGATTCTCCATGTTGAGAATGGCTTCCATATACAAAATAATAGATGCCGTTCCTTTTCCGGACGGAACTACCTTCATTGAAGAAATGCGTTTCATAGGTTAACAAACTATCATGAACAGCTCCTTCTATCGAAAGCATATCCTTACTTAGCTTTGCTCCCTTAGCATACCCCTGCCCCCAGAACAAATAAGCCTGCCCATCGTCATCAATAAAGACAGACGGGTCAATACCTTTTATCCCTTCTATCACCTTCCCATCCCTAAACGGACCATAAGGAGAAGAGGAAACTGCCACACCTTCATCGTCTCCACCTCCGGCAAGACAATAATAAAGGTAATATTTCCCGTTGTGATGGATGCAATCCGGAGCATATAAAATCCTATCTGTATAATCTACTTGTTTGCCCGGACCATCAGTAGCAAAAGAAAATTGCTCCACACTCCAGTTCACAAGATCGGACGAAGACAATACGTTATAAGAACGAGAGCACCAGGCGTTACCAGGTTCGTCGCGCGATCCGTAGACATAAACACGTCCATCAGGCATCTGCCTTACCTCAGGATCTGCAATATACAATCCGGGAGGAGCGATAGGATTTAGCATTCTGTTAGTCGAAACGACTGTAACCTTATCGTTCGATTGCCGTTTTCCATCGAACTGACACCCCGTAAACACCCCTGCTATAAACAGGCCACTTACCAGGAAAAAATAATTCATATATGAATAAAACATAAATTACTATTTTAAATTAGGCCATACTTTTATCCGTTTGGTAGAAGATAATTTTTCTATCGGCCCGACAACCGGAGTAGCAGAACGTTCATTACCGAAAAAGTCTTTTTCCAGTTTGAAAGGTGTTCCGTCTGGATTCTCAAACGGGAATCCTGTCAGTTGAGTGATACCTAAACGTTCGGCATCTATCTTTTTTCCTTTAAATGAAGATAATTCTTGCAGATTAATGTCACTTACCAGATATACTTCGCCGTCGGGGGTTTCCTCTACTTTCAATTTCGGATTGACTGCTTTCTCCACCCAATCCTGCGTCTTGTTCGTCATCGGAAGAGAACCGTTCAGGAACAGATTATTCTCTGCATAAATAGGACGTTGTGATACATCGAATACGATCATTCCATATTTTAACTTACTGTTGTCACCACCAATAAAGATATTATTAAAGAAGCGATGGTCGCCTTCGGTGATAGTCCGTATGCCTTTCACTTCGGTAGAATGGTTCAAGTGATACGGAGTGTAACGCTGGTCGTCCAAACGGTTGATGTCTCCGGAAAAGATATTATGCAGATAGGCTCCGCCATCGGTATTCTCCTGTATCGTACGAGGTGAAAGGGAAATGTTGTTATCTACTACATAAGGTCCGTGGGACACTTCGAAAAACAAGTCCTGTGCCAGGTTATCATACAATAAATTGGAAGATACGCGTGCTCCCTGTGCCATCCAGTCCAGCCAGATTCCATAATTACCCGACTTATGAATCCGGTTATGATGAATATAAGTATCTATCGCACCATGTAATTTGATACCAGCCATTTCAGCTCCGCCAAATTGTTGTTTTACCAGGATATTATAGATATGGTTTCCGTAAATCTCGCTGAACGCCGCTCCCATACTACCACAGATACCGGTTTGCTCACAATCTGAAATGACGTTGTTCCGAACGATATGGGAACCGACGTTATCTTTGCTCCATCCGCGACGTAGCGTATTGAATATTACTTCTACATAATGCAATGTACCGTCCAGACGTTTGTCGTTACATTCCAGATTATGTCCACTGGCACGTTCTTTTCCCAAAGTGATACCGTTGGCTCGGGAATTCTTAATAACATTATCCTCGATAATCCATCCCTTACACCAATGGGGAGCAACCATCCCCACCTGTTCAGCTGTCGGAGCAGCCCACTGCGTGGCGGCTTGACTTATATGGAAACCACGAATCGTGATATAATTCAGTCCCTCGCGTGTCGGATAAAAACAAGTAGGACGAACCGATACTTCTACTGTTTCCTTATTCGGATCAATATCTCCAAAATTTGCATAAATCGTCGTATTATCCGCATCTACTTCTGCGAACCATACATTCGTACATCCTTGAGGATCGCGTATTGTACGGAGCGTATCCGGTGCAAATACCTTATCCAGGCTAAATTCTTCATAAAGCGATACATCATTCAAATATACATCTCCCGTATGATGAACCCGTTCAGACCATAGCCAGTCACCATACAGACGGTCGTTGAACGGATTGTAATTTCCAAAGAATGAATTAGGCAATACCACCTTCCATACTCCCTTTGCTTTCTTCTCCTTTTTCCAACCAGTCACCAACTCTGAACCTTTTATTTCAGCTTTCTCACCTTCGGCCACTCGATACAGGATACGTTTTCCTTCCCGTTCCCCACCGCTCAACGGATTCACCCATTCACGATAAACACCGTTATGTACCGTAACCGTATCTCCCGGCAACGCTTTCTGAGCAGCCCAATTTATAGTTTTAAAAGGAGATGAAATATCTCCGTTATTAGCATCACTCCCTTTTACCGATACATGATATTCTTTGGCTGATAACACATTCACACACAAACAGAACATCGAAATCAAGCATAGTATTTTTTTCATGGTTTAAAAATTATAATATTACAATTAATTAGATAACGCAAATATAAAGGCAGCTATTCCTATTTAAAATAGCAAATAGCTGCCTATTTTGTGGATTATTATTGCTTACTGTTCTCACACAAATCAAACGAACGTCCTTTTTGCCCGTTCTCCATCTGATACAAAGTCCAACCACTGTTATCCGCCTTTTTCTCCAATCGCCAACTCAATGCCGGATTTTGTAACATCTTACGAATATGCGTCGGAAAAGCATCTGCCCTACGAGCTTCTTCCCAGGTACGAACCACATTGAATATCGCATATTTTTGCGGACAACTTTCTACATCTTTCTGACCGATCCTGAACGCATACGTACAACCATAACCGATAGCTGTAGCTTCAATATGCTCAAAATCTTCCACCGTCGACTCAGCCGTAATCGGGAAGTTTCCACCAAATGAAGACGGGAAAAAGTTGGCATAAGTAACATCACGAAGGTCTTTACCCTGACTGGTCGTACTACCCCATACACGCTTCTTCACATCATAAATATTCAAACCGCCTCCCACATTCCAAGTGCTCTGATAATGCCAGGAGCCTTCCGACAAAGTCGCTCCCGTAAAACGAATATCCGGTAAACCATGCTTCTTCGCTTGCTCAAACATATTGCGGAAGAAACGTTTCACGCCATAACCGCCAAAACCAGTGTGGAAATAAAACTCCTGTCCGTCATAATCGAACATACCCAATCCGCTGTTCTTGCAAATATCGGCATAATGGCGTGCCAGTTCATCTTGTAATTCCAGGTTAGGAATCAATCCGGCATATGCTCCGCCTACCGCAGGTTGAAGTTTATCCACAGCATCCCCCTTTACATGAGCAGCAGGTCGAGTCCCCCAATAACCACGTGTCACTTTCATGAGCCGATATGGTTTTTCCTTTGTAACACCCAAATAGTGAATCAATTCCTTACCGATCTTAACCATATTCAATTCCGGACTATGTCCTTCCCAACAAGCTACTTCTTCCAAATGAGTAGGATCATCGATATAAATCATCGTATCCGTCTCGTTCAAATTTTCCGTAAGAAAACGACGGTGTAAAATACAGATACTGTCCGATGGTACCGGACTACAATCCTTCGTTCCGGGTGCCATTGAGTTAGATATGGAGGTACGCCCCAAAATCAACCCCTCTTTAGCCAACAGGTCGGCATACTCGCGAGTAGACAAATCCTTATCTGTGAAATGATAGCGTTTCTTTTCATGTCGCGGACCGTCAATGAAACCGCCATTTCCCCTATCGGCATGCAAGAAAGGTTGGTCGTACGTATGAATCACTTTCAATCCCATCTGTTTAGCATACGACGCCACACTGTCCATAAGTCCTCCGTATGTACATAGATCCGGCATGAAAGTTGTAGGATCTTTTACCCACTTACCCTGGAAAGTAGGATAAGGCAAACCCTCATTCAAAACGATATCCTGAATAACTTCCATCAAAGCCGTACTATCCGGGCTACCCCACAAAGCGATAGACGAACCGATGAAATCCACTCCCGGAACATCCTGACGCATCATGTGGTTAGGTTCATTGTTTTGGAAGATAGGATTACCTTCCGGAGAATAGATCATCTTACCTTTCCGGCGATCACGTGAATGATAGCGTATATTAATTCGTCCGTTACAATCCACAAAAGCCGTATTACCATATAGAATACGGAAATATGATTCTTTCCGATTATAAAAAGCCACATCGTTGATTCCGTCGCCTCCCATCGTGAACTGTTGCCCTTCATGCAATGTTAACGGTAATGGATGATTCACCGGATCAGGCGTATGGGCAATATAACCCGAAGGACCTGTTTCGGATGTAAAACGTGATTCTCCGCCAATCGTATTATCGTCCAACGCCAAAGCTCCGATAGCATACCCTACCGCAGCCGAAGTATCACGGGCCACCCCAATCATTTCCCCCAATAAATTGGTAATATTCGTATAATAATTACCCCACTGTATACCATCGATTCCATTACGAGGTTCCAAACTTTCCAACTTCAACTTGAAATATTTTGTCTTCTCATCCAAAGCAACTGTTGCCACAGAGCCGTTCTCGTATTCCAACCGATACTTGCCTCCGCTGTAATGAGCCTTTTGCGGATAATAATACCGTTTCAGGTCTTCGTCATAAAGAGACAACAGGGGCGACGGCTGGTCTGCCGGACTGAAATTACGACTTTCGCGTGTCAAGTTCCACATACCGGTGATATATCCCCGGTTATCTATATCGATACCGAAACGATCTGTTTTGAACGATTGATGCGTACCCGACTCGCAACTACATAACAACAGAGTTGCAGCTACAAAAGATAATGTTTTCTTCATGATATAATTTATAAGTTTTATTTACTGTCTATATAAGAATACACTTCTTGTACCAAAAACATTTAGATAAACTAGTTAAAAAATTCCTTTTTAGAAACAGAGAAATACAAAATTACAGGTTTCGGCTTTCCCATATAATAGCAAATAATTACCTTTTCCGTGGATTATTATTGCAAGTAGTGCAAATGGTACTGATACTACTATGCTAGCCAGACGACATAGTAGTGCTGGCATGATGGCCCCCACCCTATAACGTACGTATCCGTTGGAAAAAAACGTACGCTTTTCTTCCAACGGATTATCTTTAACCGACTTCACATCCGTATTCAACATGACAGCCCATCATTGATAAAACGATAGCTAAACATAATTTCAAACCCATATATGTTCTTATTTTATTATTCATGATCTATCTCAATATCAACCGTCGCCTTTTCCAAACCATCCGCCTCGATAGTCAAGCGAAGCGGTTTATTTCCATCTCGTTTAGCTTTGACTATAGCCAGGAACAAACCGTTAAACGCCGGACGGGACGGTTCCGAAAAGGTGATCAAACAAGTCGGGTCACCATTATCAGTTGCAACAATTTCCCCGTCACCTTCCAAGCTACAGAAGATACGGTTCTCGGCTGTCGGCACATCGTATCCATCTTTATCCACCAACGATACTTTAACAAAGACTAAGTCCTCGCCATCCGCTTTGATCAATGTTTTATCCGGTACGGCTTTCAGACGAACGGGATCACCGGTAGTCCGCACACGAGTTTCCGCCCACTTTTTATGCTGCTTATAAGCAACAGCCTTCAACTCTCCCGACTGATACACCACGCTATCCCAACGGAAACGGTATTCATACGGTTGCTTTTGTTTCTTTCCCAACGACTTGCCATTCAAGAAAAGTTCCACCTCGTCCCCCGAACTATATACAAAAACAGGTGTCACTTTACCTACCCGATCGGGAAAATTCCAATGTGGAAGGATATGTACTATCGGCGTATCTGGCATCCAACGCGCCTTATATAGGTAATAGCGGTCTTTCGGGAAACCAGCCAAATCGACAATACCGAAATAACTGCTCCGCGACGTAGGGCGGTTACGTTCTATCTTATTCAATTCTTCACGCTGCTTAGCCAGTTCTTCTTCTGTCATGGCAGCCGAGTGATTCAACAAGACACTGGCATCACTATTAAATGGAGTCGGTTCGCCCAAATAATCAAAACCGGTCCATACGAATTCACCACAAATGGCCGGATATTTATCCAATGCAGCAAACTCCCAATCAGGTAGTCCTCCCCATCCGGGTTGCGTCAAATCATAAGATGAAACATGGAGTTGGCGTGGAAAATATTCGCCCCTGGAACTCATTGTCGAACTGGATTCACTCGAATAACCCGACAAATGCTCATGTCCTTTCTTATTCAAAAACTCTCCATAAAAATCAGGTCCTCCATATACGCCTGCCGCATAATTCATTCCATGGACATCCACCTGCAATTCCGTTCCATTCACGGCAGACTTACTCGGATAAGAAGCTCCAAACGTAGCCGGACGGGTCGTATCGAAACGATGAACCACTTCTGTCAAATGACGGACAATGCCCAGTTCCGGATTATATTGTTCAGGTAACTCATTTCCCGTACTCCACAGGATAACCGATGGATGGTTCCGGTCCCGGCAAATCAGCATTTCTATATCTTTTTCATGCCATTTTTCGTATAAAGAACTATAGTCATACTCTTTCTTTCCTATTGTCCAACTATCGAACAATTCGTCCATAACCAGAAACCCCATCTTATCTGCCAGCTCCAACAATTCCGGTGCCGGAGGATTATGAGAGGTACGTATTGCATTACAACCAAAACTCTTCAGTATGCGCAATTGTCGCTCCATGGCAACCTTATTCACTGCTGCCCCCAAAGCCCCCAAGTCGTGATGGTTACATGTCCCGTTTATCTGCACGCGCTTGCCGTTTAACAGAAAGCCGTTATCATGCGTGAACTGAATAGTCCGGAAACCAAATGGTGCATCATACACATCCACCAGTTTGTTTTTATTATAAACCGACACACGAGCCAAATAGCGGTTAGTATTCTCCAGACTCCATCGTTTCGGAGAGTTCACAAGCAAAGAGACCGTATCGCCAGTCAATTGGTTTGGTTTCAACAGTAATTGTTTCTTTAAACCGACTGCAACTTTCGCGCCCGGTACATCATCCTTATCCAGTTCATAAATATCGACCACGTACTGTCCGTCTACCGCTTCCGACAAATTATTCTGTATTTCGACATGGACCAAGGCATTGGCCTGTTCGTCTGTGATTTCAGGTGTTGTCACAAAAACACCCCACTGCCCCACATGTACAGGATTCGTTTTCACCAACCGTACATGCCGATAAATACCGGCACCGGGATACCAACGGGAGCCGAACTTTTCGGTATTCAGCCGGACAGCCACCACATTCTTTTTATCATACAAAAGATACGGAGTCAAATCGACCCGGAAAGAGCTGTATCCGAAAGCCCATTCCCCCACTTTATTCCCATTAAGCCACACTTCGGCATTCGCCATCGCGCCATCGAAATCCAGATAAAACCGTTTCTTTTTATCTTTCGACGATACTTCAAAATATTTACGGTACCAGCCGATACCCTGCCAAGGCAATTTTCCGGTATACCCATCCAGGTCGATCCGGAAAGGTCCCTCGATCGCCCAATCGTGGGGTACATCCAGCCTCCTCCAATCCCAATCGTTAAACGAATAAGCCTGCAAAGAATCCGGTTCCTCCACACGTGAACCATCCGCCTGCAAACCAAACCGGGCAAACCGCCAGTCTCTATCAAAGTTTAGTTCGGAGCGCTGGCCCCAGGCCAACAATCCTATCAAATTTATCCATGCAATAATTAAATAAAACTTCCTCATATTGATTCTATTGTTTTAAATTTCCGACAAACCCATACACATTACCCCCAAAATCCACTGCGAAAAGGCCATTACCCGACACGGCAACAGTTGCAAAGATTGGAGCTCCCATATGATGACGCCACTGTAAACGTCCTGTTTTAGCTTTGATTGCATAGAGTGTTCCATCGGAAGCCCCTATATAGACCTGATCACCGCAAATGACCGGGCTGGCTTCCACCGTTGCCGGATGGTTCCCCTGGTAAGGGGCGGAGAGAATCATCGCTTCGCGGGTCTTGAAACGCCATTTTTCTTCCAACGTCTCTTTATCCAATGCAACCACCCCATTGGTAGAAGTACCGAAGATGATCGCATCGTCCGTCACCAAAGGAGTAGAAGCCACCTCGACCCCTTCACCCAATTTCTTACGCATCAGGATACGCCCGGTCTTATTCTCTACCACCAACAACGAGTTGGCGGAGGTAACATACATGACATCTCCCCATACGGCTGGAGTAGCCGCACGGAAGCGCAAATCAGAATCCCAATCGCCCCAAAGCATTTCACCGGTCTTCGCATCGTTGCCGAACAAGCCTCCCCAATGTCTGCTACCAATTATTACATTATCCTGGCTCAACGCCAAAGTAGCCACACAGCCCTCTCCACGTCCCCAGTCCTTATTTTGCCAAATGATTTCACCAGTCGTAGCCTTAAATGCTGTCAGTTGATAACCAGTACCAGCATAAACAATGCCATCTTTAGCAATTAGTCCATCGTTCAAAGCTGGAGTCACGCCAATTTTCAAATCCTTTTGCCAGGCTATAGAACCGTCAGATTTCTTCACTGCATACACGATACCTTGTACATCCTGAGCAAATACCAAATCTGATTCTACAGCAATACTATTGCGAACGGATGATTTAAGCGAACATTTCCAGACAATATTACCGGTAGTTGCCTCCATTTTGGTCAGAGACGCTTTTCCTGTTTCGTTATCATCAATTGAAGCGACATAAACAAAGCCCTCGCTAACAACCGGTGCCGACATATAAATGTTGGAACCGACATTTTTCGTCCAAGCCAAGCGAGGAGCACGAAGCGTATCTTTCACAATACCAATATGTTCCGGATTTCCCAATAGATTCGTCCAATCCCCACCGGCTACAATCCGGGACGTATTTTGCTTGTCATACAAAAAAGAGGCCGTCTTTTTACCGATCTCCCCATTTGCATAATGAGCCTCGGCAATAACGGTCACATAATGCCCTTCGGCTATTTGCGGCAAAGTCATCTCGGCCGTCCAGGCAAAATCGCTTTGTTGTTTCATCGGCTTACCAGCCAATAGAGTCTTCCCATCGAAAGTACAAGAATAACGTACCTTGGTTACCGGGCTAGCAGTTGAATAGACATTCACAACCAAGGGGATAGTCCCTTCCGGGGTAATGGCCGCCTGGTGGTTCTGAATGGAAGCGATGACCATGTGCTTGTCCATATAGGAATAATGGAAATCAGAAGTAAAGTCGCCTTTGCCATCAATGTTCATGACACGGAAAGCGGATGAAGCATGGTCAATGCCGCCATAAACTGGCGTGGAAGAACAGATCACGCCAATCCCATTATCCGGATGGGTATAAATATGGTTGACATGCCAATGCCCGTAAAGCCATGCCTTCAGGTTATGAGCCAACAAATCAACCGTTTCTTTATTTTTCAACGTATATTTAAAGTCAGGACACCCGCATTCGCCGGGGATGGTGTGGTTGAACACATAAACCGCTTTATCTTTGCCGACATGCTTCAAATCGTTCGCCATCCAAGTGAACACGTCATCCAACCGGTAACTTGGCGCATGGTCGCCTCCTGGCATCGGGGTGACAATGTAATGCACGTTACCTACCTCAAACGAATAAAATGTAGGTCCATAAATCTTTTCGAATAATTCCTCCCCGTATTTTCCTGCAACCAGGTCATGGTTGCCTACCGAATAGAACACCTGCGTTTCGGGCATATTCGATGAATTCATCACCTTGATATGGTTATTTAAACCGCCTACGTAACAAATATCGCCCGTGTGGATAATAAAAGCTACCTTTTCATTGGCGGCATATTCGCGCATTCCTTCCGTCCATTCGTCTTGCCCTTGTTCCTCACCGATCTCGGTATCCGATATATGGATAAACTTATGGCTTCCATCACTTTTCACCGCATCATAGCGTAACAACCCGAAGTCATAGCTGGTCTGCCCCTCTTCAATACGGTGATAATACGCATTCTCGGTCTTATACCCCGAAGGAGTCGTGATAAAAATAAAACGCTCCTTCTCGTGCCCCGGCAAACAAAAACATCCTTTTTCATCGGTTAAAACTACGTTTAATCCATCGGAAACCGATATTCCTTTCATCAAAGTTTCACCTTTGTCCCAACGCCCATTATGGTTCGCGTCTACAAAAACTTTGCCAGTATGTTGCGCCGACACGATGGTAGGGAATGCCAACAACATTCCCAATATTATTTTTTTCATGCTTTAAATATTAACAAATTAGTCCATGCAAATATAAAAACGGCTATCGCTATTTAAAATAACAAATAGCTGCCTTTTCCGTGGATTATTATTGCAATTAAACGTCACCTTTGCTATTTATTCGTAAACCGGAACCAGTTAAAATCAACATATCCATCCACGCCTTCCGCATTCGTGGTGAAGTTGAGCAAAGCGAAACGATTGCCGGTCCAAGGCAATCCCAGCTCCATCTTGTGTTCTTTACCGATTGGAGAGTAATTCACCCCATCCAGGCTGTAATAAAAACGTGCCGTAAAATTCTTGTCCATGACACGTGCCCTGAACCAAATCTTGTCGCCTTTAAAGTTATCCACCGATTCAATCTCCTTGTCACCGTCATACATGACAATCTTACGGCTGCTGCCTTCCTGCTTCACTGCCACATAAGCATAAAGGAGCTGGAAAACTCCCAGTCCTGCCACATTGCCATCTTTCATTCCCGACACGATCATCTCCACCGAACCTTCCGAAGACGGACCTTGCACACGCTGGGTCAATGTATTACGGGCTTCATATAACTTCGGGGCTTGCGAGGCCTTCAAACGCATATATCCGCGACATTCCGTCAACGACCATTTCGTATTGTCAGGATTGTGATTCCATTGCCATTGTAATCCCAACTGTTTACCGTTAAACTCGTCTGTCGTGGCCGGAGATGCCAACCGCTGTTGTTTCTTTCCCACTTCCGGTTTCGGATAGGTAATCACATCCTTACCGTCGACTCCCAACATGGGCCATCCGTCTACCCACTTCACCGGCAGCAAATGAGGTACACGGCCGATAGGACCACGGTCTTGCATGATGATAAACCACCAATCGCCATTCTTCAATTGTACCATTCCCCCCTGGTGCAGTCCGTTGGGCGGATAAGAGGTCGCATCCTCCACAATCACCTTATGTTCATACGGGCCGTAAATATTCTTCGAACGGAGACAGACCTGCCACCCTTCTGTGCCTCCTGCCGGGCAGGTGATATAATACATGCCATTTATCTTATACATGTGAGCACCTTCCATGCCGAAATTCGGTCCCCAGGTCCGGCTATTTTTAAATCCTTTCTCCCAAATCTCTACAGGTTTACCTTTAACAGATTTCACATCTTCATTCAGTTCTGTAATGAACAACCGGTGCTGGCCATGGACTACATATACTTTACCGTCATCATCGAAAAACAATCCCGGATCATACAAATACTCCGGAAATATCGTCCGCTCCCACGGTCCTTCCGGCTTATCGGCTATGCAAATCGAGAAATGACCTTGTTCGTTTCCCCACCCTTTAGGCGTACAAAAACCGACATAAAACTTACCGTTATGGTGGCGTATCGTTGCTGCCCACGAACCATTCATGTACATTGTTCCTCCTTGCATGTCAAAACGTGGGTCCTCATCATAACGATCGACCGCATAGCCGGCCATTTCCCAATTGACCAAATCCTTCGACACGGCAATCGGACATCCGGGCACATAATTCATACTTGTAGACACGAAATAGAACTTATCGTCCACCCGAATAACATCTGGGTCCGGCCAGTCACCCCACATGATAGGATTCGTAAAAGTCCCGTTGCCGTTGTCAGGATTCCAAACCTGTTGCGCTTCCACAACATAACTAGCCATCAATGATAAAACAATGGCTAAACTTGATTTCAAACTCATAGATTTTATTATTTGTCAATTTTAATCAATATATACCCCAATACTTATTACTTTAGTCATTCGCAAAAACTTTTATTGAAACAACCGCACGAATCAACATCAATACCGAAATAATCGGTTTGAAAAGATTGAGACGTATTCGAATTACAGCCGGATAACAGAACGTTCCCCACCGAACAAAAGTAAAGGTTGGCTATTTGCCAAAACATAGCAAAAAACTGCCTTTTCAGTGGATTATTAGTGCTTTTAACCACCTTAACATACTCCTCAAAAACAAAGTAAGCCCCGATACCCAAGCATACCCTGCTTAAGTATCGGAGCTTATCTCATCCAAGCCTATTCTATCTCAGGCCTGTCACTCTCTCCGTTGTCCGGACGCGCACCGACATACAACGTCACCAGATAGTCAATCAGACGCGCCTGTTTCAAACGTGTGACCGAAGTACTGAAATTCAGATCAAACACTTATTTCAACGGGTCGAAAGTGCCACCCCATGCATCGTTCTGCTCCAGTTTGGAATTACGGTCAAGTGCCTCCTTGTGGATTGGATAGAACAAGTATTTCTCATCCAAATTGAACGTGTAGAGATCGTCTTTATCTACATTCTCTATATAAACAAAATGGAACATTTTACGAACTTCCGGATCGAACATATCTTTTGTAAAATCGAATCCTTCTGCATCCGCCTTATCGTTAATTACAGCATAAAGAGTTGAGCGATGCTTCAAGTTATTCAATATATCGAAACGTTTCCAACGACGTAAATCATTCCAACGTTTACCTTCATAAGCAAATTCAACAAAGCGTTCATTTACATAAGCCTCACGAATATCACTTTGGGTAGTAGCAGTGATTCCATAATTACCAGTCGTATTTTCTATACCGGCACGTTCACGGATTTGATACAATACATTCAAAGCTTCCTGAGTTTTACCGATTTCGTTGGCACATTCGCCGTAATTCATCAAAACCTCAGCAAAACGGATCTCAATCCAGTCTGTTTCTGCCTGATAAACAGAAGCATTATTCAAACTTTCGTCTAATCCTTTCTTTTGGAAATAACCGGACATACCTCCGCCAATCGAAGTTCCTGTTTGAAAATCCACCAATGAGTTCATTTGAGTCTTGCCGTCTACTTCTTGTTCATACCAAGCATTCCAATACTTCTGTCCACCCTCAAGTTGTACATTAGTACATGGATAAATTGTTCCCGGACAGAAAATAGTAGCATGGAAACGAGGATCACGATTCGTATAGAATTCAGTCATAAATTGTTGGTTGTATGCAGGATCAGATAAACGAGTTACATCCAATTCCAATTTAGTACCATCTGCTTTCGGGAAAGCCATCAACAAAGACAAAATAGCCTGATTATCATTCGCACCATCACGAGTAAGCGGTTCTGGACGGATATTCTTTTGATCAAAAGCATGATCCGGATAGTAGAATTGGTTCACCATAATCGCTTCACAATTCTGTTCGTCATACCAGATATCGGCAAAATTACCTTTATACAAACCTTTACCTTGGGCTGTCAAATAATCAAGTGCAGTCTTATTGGCTTTGTAAGCAGTTTCCCAACGAGAAGCATCGTTGTTCGGATTGAACATCGGACTGGCATAAAACATCAATACACGTCCCTTAAAAGCCATTGCAGCACCTTTGTCAATACGACCATACCCCTTGTCATCATACGAATCTGGCAAGTAAGAGATCGCATCATCCAAATCTTTTAAAATCTGCGTTATACATTCAGATGTAGAATTACGAGATACGAACAAAGACGGTACATCTGCTATATTCTGTACTTCAAGAATCAGGGGTACACCTCCTACCGTATTTACTTTATCAAAATAATCCCAAGCTCTCCAAAACAGAGCCTGTCCCATCAACTGCTTCTTCTCTTCGTCATTAAGAATAGTCACCTCATTTTCCAATTTGTTCAAGAAGAAATTGATACGGTCTATTTTCTCATAATCCAGCTTCTGTCCCTGCAATTCAACGGTATAGTTACCTCTTGCAAAGTCATTCATACTTGTAGGTCCGTTCATACCTTCATCAGTATTGTTGGCATTAACAGGCCATCCCGGTGTTATACGACCATAAATATCGTTTAGGAAGCCATTAATCATAGCCTTATCTGTCCAAACATTGTCTGGAGTTATAGCCTCTTTGTTTTCGTAATCAAGACTACAACTACCCATACCTAACAGGAACAATCCTAATATCAATATATTCTTTTTCATACACATGCTTTTTTAGAAAGTTACATCTATCCCAAAGTTAAATGAACGTGAAATCGGGAATTCATTACCTTGACCAATTTCAGGATCATAATAATTCTTATTGAAACCACCCAGAACAAATAAGTTAGTGCCTGTAAAGAACAAGCGCACATTGTTAAAAACTTTGTTGTAGAACTGGTTCTCCGGTAAAGTATAACTTACTGTCAAATATTTCATACGGAGATAATTATTCTTCTTCAACCAGAAATCACTCTTGTCATCATAAGTACGAGTAACATTTGCACTCTTTCTTTTTGGCAATTCTGCATTCGGATTTTCTGAAGTCCAACTATTGTCATACCAATCATGCCACATACGGTTCCATTCTACACCACCTGCTAAGTCATCAGCCCATTTGTATTCTGCAAAGTGGCCTGTAAACATCATGTCAAGTCCGAAACCTTTCCAAGTTCCACCCAAGTTTAAACCAACGATAAACGGATTATTCTTATTCTTCAAGATCGTCTTATCCCAATCATCAATGATTCCATCAGGAGTGCCCTGTGGACCTGAAAGATCTTTGTAGACCATCATACCCAATTCAGGTTTTTGCCCTTTATGCAGATAATTAGGATGTGCAGCATTGAAAGCATCCAAATCTGCTTGAGTACGAATAATTTGATCAACTTCCAAACCTGTGATATAACTTAAAGACCGTCCTACAGGAACATCAAACCATTTAGCATTCTCGGCATAATCCTTCGTGACAACCTCATTCCAACCATAAGAAGCTGTCAAATTACCAAAGTAAGTAAAGTCACCAGACGCTCCATTATAACCTAACCGCAAATCAATACCCTGTGCATGAACTTCTCCATAATTTTCTGCAGGAAGTTTCTGGCTAAAAGTGGTAGGAGTTGAAACAACACGTGTATCCAAAATATCATAGGTATTACGATACCAATAATCAAAAGAAAGATCCCAATGATCCAAGAAGTTCATATCAGCACCTAAATCGAAACTGAATGATTTCTCCCAAGTCATATCCGGATTAACAACTTTACCATAAGTCAAACCTACATTTTGGGCAGGAGATTTACCAAAATAAGCTTTTTTCCCGGCTTCATAAGATTCCATCCATTGCCATCCGCCAACCGAGTCGTCACCGGTAAGACCAGCAGAAGCACGGACTTTCAGACGGTTGATTTTTGACGTATTAAACCAACTTTCCTCTGAAAGTACCCATCCGGCAGATGCAGCTGGGAAGAATCCCCAACGCTGAGAAGGAGCAAACTTCATTGAACCATCCTCACGGAAAGAAAATGTAAACATGTACTTGTTCGCATAATCGTAACTAAACTGACCAATATACGACATACGTCCATCTTGCCAATCCACATCCCCATTTGCCCAACTATCAGCACGTGCATCACTAGCAGCCCAGAACTGGTCTGTTAAATAAAGCGGGAATGATTCGCGACCACCGGTTACACCTGTCCCACTAGCTTCATACCACTCTGTTACAAACGTACCGCTTACATGATGTACATTGTTGAACACCTTGTCATAACTCAACTGGAAGTTAAGTTGCATATTATCATTCCATTTAGACACACGTTCAATCATATCCTTACCATTAGGCAACCCCCAAGTAGATTTTTTTACACCAATGATATCGTTATCATTAGTAGACATAATACGATTATTTGGCCCTGTACGCTGCATAATCTGCATTTCGTATGACTTATAGAATTTCTTCTGTGCTTCATGATACCACTGCTTACTGAAAGCTACCCTAGCACTCAATCCCTCGAGGAACGGAGCTTTGTAAGTTGCGCTGACAAGCATTTGAGGTTTCAGATATTCATGTTTTCTGTAACCACCAGCACCTGCAGCTTTAGCACCTACGTTTCCGATCCAACCGTAATCAATATACTGCCCACTGTCAGTATAAACAGGTTGATCTGGTTGCCAAATACGAAGCTTTGTGTATGTATCACGGTTCACTTCATCATAATCCTCAGCTAAAAGCCCTTGCTTGTTATTGTTTAAAGACAGTCCAGTTTCAACCTTTAAATCTTTGGTAATATCAGCCGTCACATTCAAACGTAAGTTATACTTGTCGTAAGTCATAGGTTCCATGAAACCTTCCTGTTTCACATAGGAACCACCGGCAAAATAACGTATCTTTTCATTACCACCACTTACACTAATATTATGTGTCTGTGTACTTGGATTACGCCAAATAAGATCCAACTGGTCATATCCCCAACCATCATTGATTCCCTTGAAATAATCCAACTCTTCCTGAGACCACGCCCATCCTGCCGGGTCTGTGTCACCGTTAATACGTCCATATAACTCTCCTGCCTCTACAGCACTGGTTAAATCCATATTCTTTGTACGAGTATCTATTGCATAAGAATAAGAATAGTTTACAGTTGGTTTTCCTAATTTACCTTTCTTAGTTGTTACCAAAATTACACCACCAGCAGAACGAGAACCATACACCGCAGCAGATGCAGCATCTTTTAAGACTGTGATATCATCAATTTCGTTGGGAGACAAGTTATTGAAATCACTTGCATCACGAATTACTCCATCAATAACATAACACACCGGTTGTTGTTTCTTGTTATCTCTTTCCCAAGCAGATACAGTACGAATAGACACATCCGGATTCGAACCAGGAGCTGCGCTCGGAGTACTGACATTGACTCCAGCCAATCTACCTGCCAACAAATTACCGGCAGCAGTTGTAGGTAATGTCTTCATCTGTTCATCTACTCGCATATGTTCTACAGATCCGGTCAACAACCCCTTTTTCTGTGTCATATAGCCGACTACAACCACTTCATCCAACTTTTGAGTATCTTCTTGCAGTTTAACGTTAATAACGGTTTTATTTTCGACCGAAATTACCTGACTAAGATAACCGATAAAAGAAATTTGAAGCTGCGCATTTTCGGGGACTTCGATAGAGAACCTTCCATCCACATCACTTATGGTACCCGTAGTTGTCCCTGGGATAGAGACATTGGCTCCGATAATAGGTTCGCCATTTTGGTCGACAATAGTACCTGTAACTGTTTTTTTGTCCTGGTTCACAGATGAAGCCACAAACGACGGTGTTTTCTCTTTATAAATAGAGATTGTTTTATTTTCAACATTATACTTCACCTCCATTCCTTCAAACACATCTGCCAAAACTGTATTTAAAGAACCAGTTACATTTACCGTAACCTTCTGTTTGATATTAATATCATTATTACGTACCAGGATTGAATAACCTGTTTGTTGTTCTATGTCATCAAGAACTTTACTAATAGGGGCATTTTTGTGATTTACGGTAACCTTTACGCTTTGTAATGCCGTATTGGCATATACAGAAGTGGATATTACACCCATCGCCAAAAATAAACCCAATTGTTTGATTGAAAAATACTTTCTTTTCATACTTTTGTAACGATTTCGTTAGTTAACAACTAATTAATTCAAAAAAATCATTCAATGAATCGGAGAGAAGTGCCAACCATCTCCGATTCTTTTTTTAACCTGTGTTTTCCATATATTCTCTTTTAAAGTTAAACATCCTATTTTAATCGCAGTTTTACCTGTCTTTCAACATGATTACGCTTCCACTCTGTTCGAAACGATACTTTTTATCCACATCAATAAAATTAAACACTTCCTGAAGTGACATTGTCAGATTAATGCTTCCGGTAAAGTATTCATTTGCAACTTTATCACTCTCTACCCAAATCTTTACATTGTATTTCCGTTCTATATCTTTCAATATATCCAGAAAAGAAGCATTCACAAAACTCAACCGTCCGGTTGTCCACAAAGATGATTTATGAGACTCCGTCGTTTCGCTATATAAGGCACCTGTTTCACGATTATATATCGCTTTTTCATCCGGTTTCAAACGGACTTGTTTATTATTAGCCAATACATCTACCCCACCATTGATCAATGCCACTTCCGTCTCCGAGTCTTCCGGATACGAACGAAGATTAAATGTTGTTCCAGTCACTCTCACTTGCATACCACCTGCATAGACTTGAAAAACTTTTTCGACATTTTTTGCCACTTCAAAATAACCCTCACCTACCAAATAAACATTTCGCTCCTTCTTCCCGTATGATAACGGATACTTCAAGACAGAGCCGGAATTAAGGACTACCGTTGAACCGTCTGGTAGAACCACTTTGGTTTGCGAACCCAGAGGAACAGTCATTTCATTATATAGCAGCTCGCCCGATTCATCCAATTCATTATATGTAAAAATAGAACCGATGGAAACAGAAACCATCAATAAAAGGATTGCTGCAACGTTTCGTGCATAAATAAACCACCGACGCCGAAAAGTAACTCCGGAGGTTAGATGCAACCATTCTTTCAAATAGGCATATCTGGTTTCTTTCTGAGATTCGAAGGCGGGAACATGAAGAAGTGCATACAACTTTACCATCTCGTTGTACCGCTCTCTGTATAAATCAGACTCCTCTACCAAAGCGAACAAAGAAACCTTCTCCTCGTCCGTTATGGAACCTGAAATATAGTTACTCATTAGTTCCTCAAATAATATATCTTTATCTTGCATATACAGCTAAATTTTCCGGTTGTTTAGAATTAATACACATCTCAACCGGAAAACATTTAGGTAAAATCAAACTTTTTTTGATTTTAACAAAAGAAATAGAAACAATTTCTACAACCACCCCAATTGGCGCATTTTGACAATGCCCATCCTAAGGTCATTACAATGCCCATTCAAGCAACCTTACAATGGGCATTATAAGGTTGCTTGAATGGGCATTGTCAGAATGACTGTTCCAAAGTGGCTTTTATCCCCTGAAATCAGCGGAAAAAAGTCAAGTCAATAGGATATTTTCCATGCTTAAAGATTGTATCTATCAGACATCGCACATTTTCCGTAGGGATCAGATCGTGAATACTATGATCTGTCGCAATTATATATCCTCCATCAGCAGCAGCCTCCCTGATACATTCCAAAACTTCTTTACGAACATCATCCGGATTGGAAGATGCCATCGTTACTTTGTTATTGATATTACCGATAGGTGTCAACTTTCCTTTATATCTTTCTTTCACTTTTTTCAGATCCATACCGGCTGCCCGTTCTACAGGGTGAAGTCCATCGATACCGCAATCTACCAGATCGTCAAGGACATCCCAGATTCTTCCATCGTTGTGCATAATAACCGGCACTCCCAATTCTTTGATACCGGCAACCAAACGCCTGAAATAAGGGATGAAGAAAGTACGGAAGTCATCCGGAGAAATCAGCAAAGCATTCGTGCCACCCCAGTCATCAGATATTTGTACACAATCGACTCCCCCTTCCTTTATAGCCAAACGGATAGCCCCCAACGTCCATTCCAACACTGCTTCATTTATTTCATGTACCATTTCCGGATCCGTATACATGGTAATAGCCAATGTCTCGAAATCCATGATATACCAGGATAGCATGGTGAACGGTCCCAAAGTTCCCAACACGACTGCCAGGTCTTCCGTATTAGCAGCCTTCACATCTTTGAAAATTTTGAGGCGATAAGGCGTATCGACCGGAGGCAAAGTATACGCTTCCCAATCTTCACGGCATTTTACAGGCGTATCGATTTGTGCGATGATCGGCCAGCCGTTTTTCTGATAGGTAACGCCCCATTCATCTTTGTATATCTCATTCGGTTCATGAGGAGTCTCTTCGATACCACAGAAACCGTTTATCGGCGTCCAGATGCCATCGATACCCAGCTTGGCAGCCAGCTTTGCCTGTGTTTTACCATCATACAAAACCGTTGTATATCCCAACAGTTCCTGCATAAGTTTCAAACTGAAAAGATGTTCCATAATAGGAATTCTGTCGGGTACACCACCCGATAACGCTGTCAAAAAACGTTCTCTTGATGTCATATCAATTAGATGTTAACTGGTTTTAAATCTCTACTAACCGCTGAGGCTCTTCTGTATAATAGTCTGCACCTATTTTCTGAGCAAAATCGCTGCTCACAGGTGCTCCGCCTATAAATGTTTTCACTTGAGGAAACTCTGTCTTTATAGCTGTATTGATCGACTCCATATTGACCATTGTGGTTGTCAACAAAGCAGACATTCCGACAAAAGCATCCGGATTTTCTCTGACAGCGTCCACAAACTTTTCTTCCGTAACATCTACCCCCAAGTCGATAATCTCATAACCATTGCCTTCCACCATCATACATACCAGATTCTTACCAATATCATGTAAATCTCCTTTTACCGTACCGATAATCAATTTACCTTTACGTTTGACCGAACCGTCATTAAAATATCTTTTCAGATGTTGCATGCCACCGCTCATCGCTTTTGCACTCATCAGAACCTGAGGCACAAACACTTTATTTTCTTTGAACTTCACACCGATATTGTTCATACCAACAATCAATCCCTTTGTTAAAATGTCATTGGGGGAATACCCCTGCTCCAAAGCCTTCAATGTCAATTCATCAGCTCCGTCTTCCCCTTTCATTGCAGGAGGATAAGGAGTTTTTGCATTGATCTTACCCACTTCGACACAAAGTGCTATTCTTTCTAATGTGTTTTCCATACTATTCTATTTATTTAGTTAATTGTTCCCTTCTTCTTATCTCTTTTACGGCATCTACCATTGCATAGAATCCCTCTATCTGCATGTAATCAGGTATTGAATTACCGGATCCCAGACCGTATCCGTTTGCTTTTTCACGGAATCGTATACCTTCCTCCAGAACTTTGTTAAAGACCTGGTCATACGGATTCAGGATCAGATAGTTCATATCGAATCCTCCGAACAGACCGATTTTATCCGAATAGTTATCGATCCATTCATCAAAAAGGCATATCTGGTCTTCATTCGAATGTTTGGCATCTATCCCGTTCTGAAGAATATCAGGCATGATCTCTTTGATATTCCCACAGCAATGCAGTAAGAACCTCTTATTCTTATTATGTACGATATCGATCACTTTCTTATGCAGCGGTAAAATAAACTGACGGATCGTATCCGGTTCGAGCATTGTGGCCATACGATGCCCCAAATCATCTCCCATGCGATAGAAGACAAATAGATCGTCGTACTCCTCCAACATCTTAGTCCACAATGTTTCGTAGAGTTCACCGATTTTCCGGAAGATATCGGCAAAAAGTTCCGGGTCGAGATACTGCATGACACACAGGCTTTCATAACCCACCAGATCCTGAGCTGTTTCAAAAATACCATATCCGCAACCTCCATAGGCTTTCATCCCGGCGGGCATTACTCTCCGGATAGACTCCAGCCGAGGCCTGTATGTTTCCCAGAAAATACGGGGAATATCGTCAAACGGATATCTGTCAAAATCTTCGCGGGTCTGAATAGGACCGAGCATTCCCCCTAATATAGCACCATGGCCGGGAAGGATTTCGTAAATCGCAGCTTCATAACTGAATGCATCATAGGTGTTTTCTTTCCAGAAAGAAATATATTTACTAAAATACTCATCCAGATCAGAGCGGCTTTTACGGCCATTTAACGACAATTCTTCCCCTATACATTTAGAAACAAAAGGGGCATCGATATTATGCTCATATAAAGGCAAATAATCAGGTTTCTGATTATATAATACCTTTAAAATATTTCTGTAGTCAGGCTCAAACGTATTCATATTTTCTTATTTATTTAATTACATTCCTTATTACCTTTTTAATATGATCGATACAGGCTGATAGGCATGCATCTCGACGGACAGTTCATTATTCTTAATTGGAAACGAATCTCCCAACGGTTCACCGCGCAGATTACAGAATTGAGCAGACCGATATGATTTTCCGGATAATGTAACAGTACATTTACCTTTTTTACCGACTTGTTCCCAAAGTCTCAACAAGTCTCCCTCACCATCTGTATTCGGTCCGAAAGCAGTAACTAAAATTCCTTTTTCGGACAATGTAATCCCCTCGGAAAAGAACGGAAGTTCACCTCCATCATCCTCTGTATACGTTGCCATCAGAGGAACACGCGTTTCTTCTGTCGGTGTAATAAGAGAAGTCTCATTACTGTATTTATCGATCGACCACAGATATACTTTGGCGGAAAAACCTCCTTCTATCCATTCTGTAAAATTAGTACCCCACTGATTATTAAACAGATTGACAAAAACATTTGGCCGTTGGGGTATAAACTCTCCGGAGAAACGGAACAGACCGGGACGGTCCAGACTGACAGCCGGGGCATTCGGTGTATTTAAGCCAAACCCCTTCCCTTGATTATCAATAATAGCCATACCGGTATTCAGGAAGAAATAATCATGGTTGGTGTTCTTTACAAAATCAGTGACCGGATTAACAATACCGCCGGTTCTCCCTAACCGGAATGAAGGATTCGACAGATTAAACGGGAAAGCTAGCCAACCACCTTCCGGTTGGGATTCAGCCGGTTTATTCCGTATCCCCCAACAAATTTCCAGATAAGGGGAGCTATCTTCTAACGTATAGGTTAATGTATAGTCATCGCCAGCACCTGTCTGACAGAATGCCGTAGCACTAACTGAATGGGAGGTCTGCAAATATTTGATTTTATTTAATCTGCCCTTTATCATTTCATATTTCAGGTCCGGATTTTCCGGCCGTCCCATCTCCTGATCAGCCCAGCCATGATGTCCGGGCTTCACATAGTTCGCATTATAACGGTTGATTTCCTCTTGACCATATTTCTCGTGGATATACTCTCCGAATCCATATTCATTCTTCCCATCGACCATTTCTTTCTGTTGTTGTTTATCCCAAACAGAAAGTAATGCACCGTTTTCCTTATTTATTTCTATTTTGAAATAGTTGTTTTCCAACACCGCTTCTACTTCATCAATACGGGAACTTCGGGAATCCTCAGATATAGGAGATGTTACCAACGTATAAGTCTTATACCCCAGGGATGGAATATCTTCCGCATGAAAAGACAGGTGATTGTAGTCGTTATATACTGGGAAAATCTTACCTGTCAATTCATCCTTCAAACCATAAACCTGGAAATTTTTTTTATAAACTCCCATATGGAAACTGGCCAAACCCGAACGTTTCCAGGGAAGCGGGTTATAGACAACAACTTTACGTCCTTTAACGGCTACATTCTGAGCCAGTTTCTTCAAATCCTTCCGTAAAGAAGGGATAATATATTGTTCAGCGCGGTGTGCCCTACTTCCTTTTTCATTCCAAGATGTTTCTATAAAATCATACAGCCCTTGCGCCCTGCTGACTGTAAAATCGTCCCCATATTTCCAAAAATCCTGGTGTCCATGACTCATTGCCAGCCCAAAAGTATGTTCATCAAACAATAAAGATTGTTCAATAGCCTTTTCAACATAAGGTTCAACCGGTTCGGGAGTTATGTCCCACTGTTTGAGTAAGGAATTCAACGTTTCCGTATTATAAATGACACGCTGCATAGCCTTATTGATTTTTACTTCTTTAGGCATCGACATATATCCATGAATCCAGGTATCCGGCATATCCCCCTTTACTACAGGCAATGATGGGTTTTCTTTCATCAGAGCATCATAAAAATCTTCCAGCTGACCGATACGTATCCGGGCATTCGGTGCTTTTTCACGAGCTTCTTTCAATACAGCAGCAACATCTTCCGGTGTCGGAGCCCCCGTATTTTCATGCGTATGTATCATTGCTAACCATGTCTTATATTTCCAGGTTGCCGGAGGAAGTACACCGGAACCGTAATATTCCGCCCAGTTAAAAGTAAGTAACCTCGAACCATCCGGTCCCTCCCACCAAAACAGGGTTGGTATATCCGGTGATACGGACCCGGGATTACAACCAATATGCAAAATCTTCACACCAGCCTGTGTCAATAATGTAGGAAGTATCCAGGAATGGCTAGGGACATCGGTAAGTTTAGCTCCACGTACCAACGGTTGGTCATATTTTCTATTTATCTGCGAAGAATAGGACATACCACGCACCAATGTTTCAAGATCACTCGATTCAGTCTCAAATGTGAAAGGAAGTGCATGCACTTTGAAACGTCCATCCTTTAATGCTTTTTCTATTCCGGATTTATAAGCCTCAGAGGTATTTTCCATAATATATTTCATTGGCCAGCCAGGAAGAGTCCAAACAAATTGGTCTTCCTTAGGTAATTTACCCGTTTCCTCTACTGAACGTAATGTTTCATCCATCATAGAGGTTGTGTATTTCTGTAAAATAGATTCACTCCAGTCAGTATAACCAATATCAAAATGCATTTTGAAGACAATGATTATGTCTTCAACTTCAACCTTTTCGGCTCCTTTATCTACATCTATAGCCGCAATCTGAGCTTTTAATGAGCTTAGTGATAGTATGAAAATCCATACTGAAAGAATAAATTGCCTTTTCATATTTCATGGTATTATGTTTCTCTCTTAATCAACTTTACCGGTTAAGTAAACTAAGAAAAAAATATTATTTTGCAAACATATGTGTCTTATCAGAGATAAACAATGACATTTATTCCGATTTTCTTATACTATCTTATGATCGATATATTTTTAATCACATACAGGCAAAACCAGTTTTACCTTTTCGTCTTCATTATCGGTAGTTTCTAATTTCTCAATTAACACACGTACAGACTCACGACCGATTTCTTTTATAGGAAGATACGCTATATGCATATTAGGAGCCAAAAGTTCAAAACTCGGAGTACTATGCAAGCAAGCCAAACCTATTTTACTGACATCTATATTCCGTTTATAAAAATAGCGTAACCCTTCCATTCCTAAATAATGCGTAGTAAAATAGAATCCATCGACATCCGGGACCGTATCAAAAATAGTATCCAATACACGAATGATATCTAACTCATACTCATTGCGTGACACCTCTCCATATAAATGAGGAGAAATAAAACAATCATGTTCGATCAAAGCGGTCTTATATCCTTCATATCTTAAACTCATGGTAAAAAGAGCCGATGCCGTAGTTATAATGGCTATTTTTTTACGGCCTTCATTTATCAGTTTATTAACCAGATTATAACTACACCCGATATTGTCTATAATAATATAATTAGTATTCAATTCCGGAAAGAAACGGTCAATTAAAACAAACGGATATTTTTCTTGCATTAAATTCTCCAATTCACCTTTGGCATAATTAGTAGGAGCAATAATTAATCCATCAATATTCTTCGATCGTAACATTTGGATTATATTATTTTCTCTTACCGGATTAGATTCGGAACTGCAAAAAGTAACGGTATATCCCAGTTGTTCTGCCACGAGTTCAACCTCCATAGCTACTTGGGCATAAAAAGTATCTCCTATGAAGGGAACAACCAATCCAATTGTTTTCGTTTTACCCGAACTAAGACTTTTAGCAAGATAATTTGGTCTATATTTTACCTGTTTAGCATAATCTATTATTTTTTTCTGGGTAGCCGAACTTATCTTTTGTTCATCACCACGCCCTGACAACACCCATGAAACTGTTGTTTTTGAGACCTTAAGAGCTTCTGCAATATCTTTAAGAGATTTTCCCATCTGTTTTTAATTCGAACAACTTAACCGATCAACTATACATGCAAATATATTATTTAATTCGATACTCTACAATAGTCATGAAAGATCCTTTTCCGGGAAGAGGAATAAAAAGGCTGGAGTAAACAGATTTCAACAGATAAAGAAAAGAAGCAGATGTTTAAGAGTTTGCTTCAAACGATCAGTCGCATTCTTTAACTGAACTCGTACTGTACTAACGGTCAAACCCATATTATCGGCAATTACATCCACAGTTTTGCCGGCATAGAAATACTCTTCAAAAACAATCCTGCACTTTGAAGGTAATTGATTTACCGCTAAACGTATCTCTTCTTCCGTCTGACGCATTTCTACATATTGTAATGGAACCGGAGTCGATTGGATATAATTTTCCTGAAAAGCCAACATTTGTTCTTTGTGTTCATCCAATACATTTTGCTGACTCCTTTGTGCACGGATGTAATTGAGACAGCCATTCTGAACAGAACGTACTAAATAATAATGAATTGGATACGATAAGGTATCTCGCTTGTTCCAGATATTAATAAAAACATCATCTACAATTTCTGCACCTGCCTCTTTATCGATCAGGTAACATAAAGCGACTGCATTCAAGTAGCTATAATAGGTACTGAACAATTCAGAAAAAGCCTTTTCCGAACCTTTTCTGATTTGTTCTATTATATCTTCATTTATACGGCTTATATTCATAATACATCTCCTTGTCGCTTTTTCATCTATATTAGTTCATGAAGAACTATGTCCCTTTTCAATTTTTAATATCTATAAGAATCAATACGTTCGCGTTTTGCGAAAAAATTAAAACATTATCATTCATATTACATTCCTCCCTGATTATTAAAGAAATCGAACAATAACTATTCCATAGTTCTTCATGAACTATGTATTTTTAGAGGTTTCATATCCCTTTTCTGCGACAAATATAATATTTATTCACTCACTTTGATGTGTATTTACAAAAACGGAAGGAAGTTTCCTCACGGAAACTTCCCTCCTCCTTGGTGTGTCTAATCAATTATGTTAAAAAATAGGATTTAATCTTATTGTCGATATTACTATAAAGTGATTGGTGTTCCATTATAGAAGTCAAGGATCTTGGTACGGAAGATAAAGTTGTACTTGGCCTGTGTCTGTTCAGACAGACTCTGCGCATACTTCGTCTTTGCTTCGCTGTATTCAAATACGGTACTTTTTCCTGCACCATACCGTTCTTCAGCATATGAGAACGCCACCTTGCTTGCATCGACTGATTTATCGGAAGAGATGTATTTCTCCTGTGCTGCCGTCGCATTATAATAAGCCTGTTGAATCTCCTTATAAAGTGATTTTTTGCTGTTTTCCATCATTAACTCACGATTAGTTATGGAAAGACGGGCGGTACGGACGCTGTTACGTACCTGGAAACGGTTGAAGATCGGAATACTCAGACTTAAACCGATTGATTTCTGCCCGTTATTCTTCAATTGATCACTGAACGGAGCGTTATTATAATCGCCGTCACCGAAATTATGATAGTAACCGGTACTGTAACCGGCACTTAAATTCAGTTTCGGATAATATCCCGCCTGGGCTATACGGATCGCTTTCTTCTGGCTCTCCAGCAGATACTGCTGTTCCTTGATCTGCGGTTTGAATGTCACGGCATGATCATAGACCTGGTCAGGAGGAATGATACTGCTCATGTAACGTTCAATGGCATCACCGTTTTCCGGTTCCAGCACATCGAAGTTTTCACCGGCACGTTCCAATTCCAGACTTTGTGCCAGATCCAGTAAAGCCAGTTTCACATTGTTCTGCGATTCTGTCAATGTGACTTCATCTTTTGCCAATTGGGCTTTCATATCGTATAACTGGGAAACAGGGATTTTACCGGCATTATAGAGTGCCTCGGTTTTTGTCACCTGCTCAGAGCTCAGATCTACCTGCAATTGGGCAATCTTCAACATTTCCTTATTATAAAGAACTTGCAGATAGTAAGAAGCCACATTAATAGACAAGTCCTCCTTTGCCTTATTCAAAGTCTCGATAGATGCTTTCAGGTCCAGCTTGCGGGCAGCAATATCGTTCGGTATTTTCAAACCGTCGAAGATAGGCATGCTCAATTGAATACCGGCTGTCGTATTGGCCGAGTTACGGTCTACGATCAAACCATCTTTCGATTCGGAGCGGCCGAAACCAAAGTTTTCCCCCACACTGGCATTCACACTGGGCAACCAACTATATTTACTGGTGTGTAAGTCCACTTCGCGGCTTTTCTGTTCCAATTCCTTTTGTTTCAGATCTATATTGTTCTCGATAGCGTACCGGATACATTCCTCCAACGACCATTGCTTTGCCGCTTCCTGTGCCCCGACGGGCAGACAGAAAAGGAATGAGGCCAGCGCTACGGATGATATGATTTGTTTCATCACTTATTCGTTTTTATTTCTATTACTTATTAGCAGCTACAATACCACCACGAATCTTGTCACCTTCAGACAAACCTTCTTTCACTTCGATCTTGATACCGTCAGACAAACCGACCGTAACAGCACGTTTCTCAAATAACTGTTCCGGCTTTTCCTGTTTTACAATCTGTACGAAAGTAGAGTCTCCGCTGAATTCAACACAACTTTCAGGAACGGTCAGGACATCGGTCGCACGTTTCAGCACGATCTCGGCATTGGCACTGTAACCGGCACGGATAAAGGCATCTTCCGGCATCTGAACGGCCGCTTTGATCTCGAACAGGACGGCACCGTTTTCTTCCACTCCTTTCGGAGCTACATATTCCAGGGTGGCATCAAACGTACGGCTATCCAAAGCACCGACTGTCAGTTTGATAGGCATGCCTTCATGGATACGTCCTACTTCTGTTTCATCCACTTTTCCCCTGAAGATCATATTGTTCATATCGGCTACGGAAGCAATTGTCGTACCGTCATTGAATGTATTCGACTGGATCACCGAGTTTCCGACTTTAATAGGAACATCCAGAATCATACCGGTAATGGTAGAACGAACCTGTGTCGTACTGGACGATGCCGATTTACGTGAAATACCTTCACGGATAATCTCCAATGCATCCTGTGCATTTTCTGCTTCTTCCTGAGCTTTCTTATAATTAGCCAGTGAGGTTTCATAGTCCTCTTTGGATATGACTCCTTGCTTGTGCAGATCTTCATCCCGTTTGTAGGTAGCTTCTATCTGCTCCAGACTGATCTTCGCCACACGGACACGCGATTCAGCACTGTTCAGCTGAACCATTTCAGGGATTACCTTAATCTTTGCAATGATCTCACCTTCCTTCACCATCTGACCGGCTTCCTTCAGCAATTCGGAGATGATACCGGACATCTGCGGTTTGATAAGTACCTCATCACGCGGTTCCACCTTTCCTGTCGCCACAGTCTTTGTCTCTACCGAGTCGCGTTTGGGAGTTACCACTTCATACATGGTGATGACAGGTTGTGCTTTTTTCCACAAGAAGTAGAAAGTGCCGACCACGGCGGCTCCCACCAATACTAAAAAGATGATTCGCAGGATTTTCTTAACGATACGATTCTTCATAACTATCTTAATTTTCAATTTCCAATTTATAATATTCAATTCCCCTTATTCTTCTCTGATAGCATCAATAGCCTTAATCTGCATGGCTCGCCAGGCCGGAATCAATCCAGCCATAAGTCCGCTGATAAGTAAAACAACGGTTGCGGCAACGGCGGCTCCGATATGTATTTCCGGATTACTGAAGAAAGTGCCCTGAGAATCTGCCGATCCGCTGCTTGCCAATAAATTATTAGCTACATCCAACAGAAAAACTCCGCAACTTAACCCCATCAGTCCGGCCAAAGCCGTAAGCAACAAACTCTCACTCATGATCTGGGATATAATATCGAACGGCTTAGCCCCGATTGCACGGCGTACACCAATCTCGCGGGTACGTTCTTTTACCGTCACCATCATAATGTTACTGACCCCAATGATACCAGCCAGCAAAGTACCCATTCCAACCAACCATACCAGAATATTGATCCCGGTAAATAGTGTTTCAAAACTATCGAATTGCTTGGCAATCGTAAAACTGCTGACGGCTTGCGGGTCGGTAGGCGATATTTCATTTTGTGATTTCAAAACATCCGTTATATCTTCCACCATCCTGTCGCATGAATAACCGTCATCGGCGGTTGCGCACAGGAACCAGAACTTATCCCCCTGGTTGGCCACCTGCTGTAAGGTAGTAAAAGGCAACATGATACTTTCCTCCGTACGTCCTCCGATCTGTACACGTGGCTTAGGTTTCACAACGCCCACGACCTGATAGTAAATGCCATTTACACGGATATACTCTCCGATCGGATCTTCACCGGGAGTGAACAACACTTCGCGCACAATACTACCGATCAGGCAAACCTTACGTTTTTCTTTTACGTCTACCTCATTCAGTAAACGCCCTTCCAGTACGTGCTGCGTTTCTATATTAAAATATTCGGAATGTACACCGCGCACATTATAAGTACCGGCTTTCTGTCCTCTCACCACATTATTTTGTCCGCCCCATGACATAGCCATCGGCGACAAATAACGCACACCTTTCACACGGTTACGGATTGTTTCCAGGTCACGGTTACGCATCTGCCAGTAACGTCCTTTCTTGTAGCCTTTATAAGGCTCGCCGGTACGTTCGGAAAAGAAAAAAGCTGAATTAGTAGCGAAACCATTCACATTCTTCCATACTCCGTTCTTGAAGCCGGTACCCGACCCTAACAGGATAACAAGCATCAGGATTCCCCAAAACACCCCGAACCCGGTCAAGAGGCTTCTGGTCTTGTTGCGGGTGATAGTCACCCATATCTCTACCCAACGGTCTATATCGAACATATCTATCTGTATTTATTCGTTTCTCATGGCTTCGATAGCCGTAATTTTCACTGCTTTACGAGCCGGAAAATAACCGGCCAGCACTCCTGCAGCAACAATAAGCAACGTTGACATCAAAGCTACGGTCAGGTCGACCGTAGGATTCAAAAAGGTACTCATATCATCGCTGGAAGAGGCTTGTCCCATCTTGGCATTTTCCATAATGAAGTTAATGCCTTCTGTCAGTCCAACTCCGGCAATCATGCCGACATAACCGAAGACGGCCGTTATCAGGATAGACTCTACGATGATCAGTTTCAGTATGGAAAAAGGAGTTGCTCCAATCGCTTTACGGATACCAAACTCGCGGGTTCGTTCCCGAACAGTAATCAACATGATATTACTGACTCCCACAATACCTGCAGCCAAAGTTCCGATACCGATTATCCAGATAAACAGAGCTATACCATTCAACATCCCGTTAAACATGGCAAAATCTTCAATCGTGCTCCACATACCGATTGCCCGCAGATCTTCCGGATCAAACATATGCCGTTTCCCCATCTGCTGACGGAAACGTTTCTCAAATGCTTCGTATTCCTCTTTGGTATTAATACCATCCAGGGAGAAAATAATATTATCCAACCCATAACCGGAGCGGTAAAGTTGCTGTGCCGTAGAGAAAGGAATATAAGCCGGAGCATTATTATTGTTGTCCTCATCCGTATAAACTCCAACCACCTGATAAGGTACATCGCCAGCATTCACATATTTTCCTAACGGATCCTCCGAACGGAAAAGCACTTCTTTTATACGGGGACTTATAACTATCACTTTTCTTTTCTGAAGTATATCTACTTCATTAATAAAACGCCCGTTACCAACCGTCATTTTAATCTTGTCGATGATAGCTTTATCCGGATGTACCCCCTGTAAAGAATAAGAGTTATATTCTTCTTTATACGAAAGCGTATCGCTTTGGTAAAGGACACCTGATACCAGGTTCACTTCGGGATTCTGCTGTCTCAAGGCCACCAAGTCATCATCTTTATATTCGATCCGTCGGTTGGTCTGCATCCCTTTATAGGGTTTGCTGGCATAACGAGGCCATGTCTCCACACGGTTCCCCGCCCAACGGTCAAAGTTGTGCATGATACCATTCTTCAGTCCGTTGCCAGCTCCCAGCAAAACGATCAGCATGAAGATCCCCCATGCTACGGAAAAGCCGGTAAGGAACGTACGGAGCTTATTCTTTTGAATCGTACTCCATATTTCCCGGAAATTATCAAAGTCGAACATATCCTTCTCCTTTTTCGATGTTTTCTATCAGGCCATCCTTTACACGGATAATCTTTTCGGTCGCATTGGCTACGGATTGCTCGTGAGTCACGATAATCATAGTCATACCTTCTTTATTTACATTACGCAGAAGTTCCATTACTTCGACCGTCGTTTTACTGTCGAGTGCACCGGTCGGCTCATCAGCCAGAATCACCTGCGGTTTAGCAATCAGGGCACGGGCAATGGCTACACGTTGTTTCTGCCCGCCCGACATTTCGTTAGGCATATGTTCCGCCCAGTCTTTCAGTCCGACCATATCCAGATATTCCATTGCCATCGCATTCCGTTTCTTGCGGTTTATACCCTGATAATAGAGTGGCAAGGCGACATTCTCCACCGCATTCTTGAAAGAGATCAGATTAAATGACTGGAAAATGAAACCGATCATCTGGTTACGAAGTTCAGCTGCACGGCTTTCGCTGAGGTTCTGAATCAATTGTCCGTTTAAATGATAGGTACCAGTATCGTAAGTATCCAAAATCCCCAGTATGTTCAATAGCGTCGATTTCCCCGAACCGGATGCCCCCATAATGGAAACCATCTCTCCTTTTTCGATCTCCAGGTCTATGCCTTTCAAGACATGCAGCGGAGCACCATTGAAATACGTTTTGTTAATTCCTTTCAGCTGAATCATCATATTTGTCATTACTTTTCTTTATTAGACGTACACTTTGTAAAAAATGTTACACATTTAAGAAACTTTTTTACCCTCTGACGCAACAAATATATATTTATATAAGATACCTTGTATCACAAGGTACTGATTTTTACAAGATATTAACTATCGTTTTGTTATCAGATAAACACAAATAATCAAGGAATGCTTACTAAATAAACCGACAACTACGAAATATACTGCATTGCCCCATTCATTTTATTTATAAATTCATCAAATAAAATAGCAGGGAATAACCAAAAACAATATTACATTTGCAAACTATACTTACACTACCTACAAGACTAACCCACAATATGTTATCAATTTTATACAGTTATGTAAGTTATTGTCGACAGCTATCAGCAATATTACTTATAGTTATTAACAAAATTACCGATAGCTATCAACAACATTACTGACAGCTATCGACAATCAGTTTGTTCGGCAGAAAACCAAAACCAGTATCCTATATTATTTACATTCGTACGGTAACTATTATCTGTTTCATTCATCCTTTTGTATATTTGTATCGCCAAAAACAACTTAATCACACCGTATCATGTTTTATTTACATGAAAATAAAAGAATACAGTATGAGACTTACATATATTTATCACAGTGGCTTTGCGATCGAAACAGAAGGATATACTATCCTGATCGATTATTTTAAAGATACGGGGAAAACACCGGATACGGGATTTGTTCACGATGAACTGCTCCGACGCGCGGGTACATTATATATATTATCCTCCCATTTCCATCCGGATCATTTCAACCCGGACGTCCTGAAATGGAAAGAGATTAAGTCGGATATCAAATATATTTTCTCCAAAGATATTCTGAAACGCCGCCGGGCGACAGCCGAAGATGCTGTTTACCTTAAGAAAGGGGACGTTTTTGAAGATGAAAATATCCGTATCCGGGCATTCGGTTCGACTGATGTAGGCATTTCTTTCCTGATAGAAGCGGAAGGCAAACTGCTGTTTCATGCCGGCGACCTGAATAACTGGCACTGGAAAGACGAATCGACACCACAGGAAGTGGCTAAAGCCGAAGGCGATTATTTGCGGGAACTGGATATACTGGCTCAGGCAACCGGACATCTGCATCTCGTCCTATTTCCGGTCGATCCGCGTATCGGAACTGATTTTATGCGGGGAGCGGAACAGTTTGTCGACCGGATAAAGACTGACGTTTTAGTCCCTATGCACTTTTGGGAACATCCCGCCGAAGTAGTAGCATTCGGCCCTTATGCCGAATCGAAGGGATGCCGTTATATCCTGTTGTCCTATCCCGGAGAAAGCACTGATTTTTAATTTATAAAGAAAACAAGTATGGAAATCAAAAGTAGATTTGATCATTTCAACATCAACGTCCTCGACCTCGAAAGAAGCATTGCTTTCTATAACAAAGCGCTGGGTCTGAAGGAACATCACCGCAAGGAAGCAGCCGACGGCTCTTTCGTTCTCGTTTACCTGACAGACGACCAGACAGGTTTCCTGCTGGAATTGACCTGGCTGAAAGACCGTAACGAGCCGTACGAACTGGGAGATAACGAAAGCCATCTCTGTTTTCGTGTAGCCGGCGATTACGACGAAGTACGCAAATTCCATAAGGAAATGGATTGCGTATGTTACGAAAATACCGCCATGGGATTGTATTTCATTAACGACCCGGACGATTACTGGATCGAAATACTACCAGCTAAATAAAAAAGGCAATACCTTAACCAAAATTGTATCAGCTCTTCACCGGCAATACAATTTTGGTTAACCCGTCATCGAAAGGTTCCTCTTTCCGCCGGTAATAAAATTCATAGGCCGTACCTTCCGGCTCGTATCCTTTCTGCATCATCCAGAAAGTCATCTCGCCATATAAATAATTAATTTCTTCGTAATCGCCTTTAAATAAACAATGCACGACTTTGGATTGCGGTATTACGCGTGACCGGACGTTTTCGTCTCCTTCCATCAGGCAGGACACAGGGAAACAAATTTCCACATCCAGGTCATATATATCCATATTCAGATAATCGTAGTAAATGATAAAAGGCACATCCGTCATATATTCCCCTGTTTTCCGGAGAAGGGCCAGTGCATCCTGACGTTTTCGGGCAAGCGTCCACTCTAAATCCTTGTAACTGACTTTCGTACGGGTCGATAAAACAGGTTGTTCCGCCCGGACCATAAGCCGTATGTCTGAAACCTGTGGCATAGTGTTATTCATTAATGGGTTAAGAATCTACCAAATATAAAAAAAACACCTAAAGAACGGTTGTCACCGGAAAGAAAAAAGTTGAAAATGACGTATTTTGATCCGGCTATTAAGTAAAGTTACATTTATTGTCACATTTGAAAACTGATACTATTCAGCATTTTTTTTAATAAAATCATTGCAGCTAAGCATATTCCTCTTATATTTGCTATCCAGAAAGACTCATTATTAATCATAAATATAAAATCATGGAGAAGCCTTATGTAGTAGGTATTGATATAGGTGGTACCAATACTGTTTTCGGCGTAGTAGATGCAAGAGGAACAATCTTGTACAGTGGATCAATCAAAACTGGTAAATATACTGATATAGAAGAATATGTTGCGGAACTGGGACAAGGTCTTTTATCAGTAATCGACCAGGCCGGAGGTCCGGACAAAATCAAAGGTGTCGGCGTAGGAGCTCCTAACGGCAACTTCTTCAACGGTTGTATCGAATTTGCCCCGAACCTTCCATGGAAAGGTAAAATACCTTTGGCACAGTTGATCAGCGAACAAATCGGCGGTATTCCCGTTGCATTGACTAACGACGCCAATGCTGCTGCAATCGGTGAAATGACTTACGGAGCAGCACGTGGTATGAAAGACTTTATCGTTATCACTCTGGGAACAGGTGTAGGTAGCGGTATCGTTATCGGAGGTAATCTGGTTTACGGACATGACGGTTTTGCCGGTGAGTTGGGACACGTGATTATGCGTCGTAACAATGGCCGTCCTTGCGGTTGCGGTCGTCAGGGATGCCTTGAAACATACGCATCCGCTACCGGTGTAGCACGTACAGCCCGTGAATACCTCGAAATCCGTAAAGACGAAAGTTTGTTGCGCGATCTGGATCCGGATGAAATCACTTCAAAAGATGTATTCGATGCAGCCATGAAGAATGATAAACTGGCACTTGAAATCTTCGAATTTACAGGAAATATCCTGGGTGAAGCTTTTGCTGATGCTGTTGCATTCTCCAGCCCAGAAGCCATTATTCTGTTCGGTGGTCTTACCAAGGCAGGCGATCTGATCATGAATCCGATCAAACGTTCTATGGACAAGAACATGCTGAAGGTTTACGAAGGTAAAACAAAACTTCTTTTCTCTCAATTGAAAGAAAGCGATGCTGCCGTATTGGGAGCCAGCGCTTTGGGTTGGGAAGTGAAAGAGTAATCGTATTCACTGGGGTTCTGCCCCGGATCAAGGGCGGCCTGAGGTCGCCCTTCTTTTTTATATATCACTTAATTATCAGAGACATGAACCATCCTTTGCATCAATTTATCTATTGCCCCAAATGTGGAGCCAACACCTTCATCGAACGTAATGAAAAAGCGAAACAGTGTACAACGTGCGGTTTCGTATACTATTTCAATCCTTCTTCGGCAGTAGCCTGTTTCATCCGAAATACCGCCGGAGAGATTCTACTGGTGCGCCGGGCTAAAGAACCTGCCAAAGGGACGCTCGACCTGCCGGGCGGATTCGTCGATATGTTCGAATCAGCAGAAGATGCGGCACACCGCGAAGTAAAAGAAGAAACAGGACTGGATATTACCAAGTGCCGTTATCTTTTTTCCATTCCTAATTTATATATGTATTGCGGTTTCGAAGTACACACGGTAGATATGTTCTTTGAATGCCATGTAAAGGATTTCACAGGTGTCCACGCAGAAGACGATGCAGCCGAAATCGTTATCGTGAAAAAGGAAGAGTTGAAAGCGGAAGAGTTCGGGTTGATGTCGATAAAGAAGGCCATTAGACTTTACAAAGAAAACAACTGTTAACTTCCATCGATTCATCTATCAATTGACAATTAGAGGACGGAATATTCCGTCCTTCTTATTTTCTGTGTTACAATTTTTATACTACATCCTGTTTATTAGATTTTTTTCAAAAAAAGAGGATATATAATCATAAAAAACATCATAGTTCTAAAAGAACTCCATACTAAATATTCGGCACAAATGTATTAATAATTTATTACATACTGTTATTTTACGTCAACAAAAGAAGGATTATGCTTTATTTTTAACATTTACAATAACAAGGTATATATAAATACCCCTCTATACTTTAACGTAAACTTCACCCTTTGATTACACTCATATTGTATATTTTAATAGAATTATAAACTAGTTGGTTTTGTGTAATATCCCCCTAGATTATTTAAGCAATATTTATTAATAGAACAAAAAGCAACATATAGAACACTTGAAAAAATAATCTTATAAAAAAAGTTTTTTAACTCTACTTAATCATGGTGATACTGTTGATAATTATAGTCTTTTTATTCTTGTTTCAACATAGTTCTTTTAGAACTAAGATCAAAAACATCAATAAACGTCAAATCTAAAGTAACTCCACTAACACTAGTATTATTATAAATAAACTCATTAATTATGTTGAAACACTTCAAACCTGTCAGCTTAATTCTTGTCGCAGGAGCAATAACACTTCCTACAAGTGTATATGCCAATTTAGCGCCAGAAAAGCAAGAAACCGCTATTACCCAACAAAGTGGTAAAGTAAGTGGTGTTGTAGAAGATGATTTCGGACCTGTTGCCGGAGCGTCAGTAGTGATCAAAGGAACCACCCACGGTAGTATTACTGATATGGATGGTAAATTCAATTTAGAAGGAGTAAAAAACGGAGACATTATCCAGATTTCTTTTATCGGATATGCTACTCAGGAAGTCACCTACACAGGCCAGCCTTCATTAAACATTAAACTAGCAGAAGACACTCAGAAGCTGGACGAAGTAGTCGTAACAGCTTTGGGTATCAAGAAAGATGCCAAGAAATTAGGTTATGCCGTAAGTACTGTTTCTTCAGAAGAATTGACAAGAACCGGAGGTACAACTTTAGCAACCGGTCTATATGGTAAAGCTGCCGGTGTTAGTATCCAGTCTGCTCCCGGTGGCGGTACATCAGCTGTTTCTATCTCAGTACGTGGTCTTTCTTCAATTACGGGTAACACACAACCTTTAATCATCATGGACGGTGTTCCCATCCGTAATGGTAATGCTAACAAAGACGGTTATTGGACGAACCAACGTATTGAATCAAACGGTATGGTTGATATCAACCCTGAAGATATCGAAAACATCTCTATCTTAAAAGGTGCAGCCGCTTCTGCTTTGTATGGTTCGGAAGCAGCCAACGGTGTTGTGATGATCACTACGAAAAAAGCAAAGAACGGTACAGGCACTCACGTCGACTTCAGTGCAAACGTAAGTTTCGATAAAGTTGCTTATATGCCCGAAATTCAAAAAGAATATGGCCCCGGGTATGATAACTATGTACTCGGAATGAATGACCAATCGGCTTTGACCGGTTTTCGTAATCTTCGTGTAGACCGCAATGGTAATCCGATTACAACAACAAACCGTGAAACTTATTACTCTTGGGGTGCAAAATATGACGCAAACAAGTCTGTTACTTATTTCGATGGCAACGAGCGTGCATTTACACCAATTGACCATAATCAATGGAACGACATCTTCCGCACAGGTGTTAATCAGACATACAACTTGTCTATGACTAACAGTTCTGAGCGTAACAATGTCCGTTTATCTTATACGTTCAACGATGCAAAATCCATGCAGTTGAATTCCAATAACCACAAGCATAACTTCAATTTGAGTGGAGCTTATGACATTACAAAGAATCTTAAATTAAATTATTCAGCTACTTATCAGAACCAGTTCATCAAGAACCGTGCATATCGTATCAGTCGTTTAGTGACAAACTATTCAGGTATGTTCAGTGGCTTCACTGATGTGGCTTACATCCGCGACCATACAGTAACTAGCTTAGGCTACCAGAATAGTATTTATGCTGGCAACGGTGGTACACCTAATACACTAACTCCAGACGAGCAGTTCCTTTATACTCCAATGGGGTCTACCTCCTTGATGTCTGAATATTTCTGGAATATTTTAGGTAAGGTTCAGGAAGAAGAACACCAACGTTTTATCGGATCAGTGAACCCTACTTGGGAAATTATTCCGGGCTTAACATTAAGTGGACGTTTGGCTACCGACCTCACAATTGACAAAATCGAGAATAAGAACAATACGGAGAATGCCCATGTCTTTTCTACCAACGGTCAATATAGCGATTCTTATGGTTTGAAAAACAACCGCTATTCAATCGTGTATAGTGATATCATGTTGATGTTCGACAAAACATTTGCCGATGTTCATAACATTACAGCCAACTTAGGATGGAATGCCCGTCAGGAATCTTTCTACGAATCATCCGTAAGTACTTCACAAGGTTTAACACAAGAAAACTGGTTCCATCTGAATGCATCAGTAGGTACCAAGAATGCATCTATGACAAAAAGAGATCTTCTAAAGACCGGTGCGTTCTTAACTGCTAGTTACGGATATAACAACTGGGGATTTTTGGAAGGATCTATCCGCCAAGAAAAGACTTCTACTTTAAGACACGGCAACAATTCATTCTGGTATCCGTCAGTCAGTGCAAGTTTATTGTATACAGAACTGTTGGGTGACAAGAATCCGTCATGGTGGAATTATGGTAAAATACGTTTATCATACGGTATCGTTGGTAACGCTCCTGAAATTTACCGTGCTAACTTAGCCTTCGAACAAGGATCTTTGACACGCAACAATGTATATACTTATAATACAATTCCAAGTTCTATCGGTAACGAAAGTATTAAACCGGAAACAAAACATGAGATTGAAGTTGGTATTGAAAACAAATTCCTGAACAACCGTTTGGGTATGGAATTCAACTTCTATACAAATACAATCAAAGACCAGATTCTTCCGGCTACTGCTGCTACATCTATGGGAGCAAACAGTATGTTGATGAACGTAGGTGAACTTGCCAATAAGGGTATTGAATTGAATGTATACGGTACTCCGATCGAAAACAAAGATTGGAAATGGGATTTACGTGCCAACGTAGCCTGGAACAAAAATACAGTGAAGAAGCTAGTTGACGGTCTTGACGTCCTAAGCCATGTTAACATCGACGGTGGTGCAGCCACACTTGAATCTCATGTAGGAGAAGCAATGGGTGACTGGTACACTTATACTTGGAAAACTGACGAAAACGGCAACAGAATCGTAGGTGAAAACGGCTTGTATATCACAGATACATCTAAAAGACACAAGGTAGGCAATGCCATGCCTAAGGTAACCGGAGGTTTTGGTACCAGCCTGAGCTATAAGAACTTCACTCTTGACATGGCATTCGACTTCCGTTTTGGCGGTTGCTTGATCAACCAGCCTTGGCAATATATGAAGTCCGTAGGTAATATTACAGATGCTATTGGCGTTCGTGATCATGAAACAGGTGGTATATTCTATTATAGCGAAACAGACAATTTAGCCGACAAGGGTTCTATTCGCGTAGTCAATGCTGGTGAAATGGCCAACTACAAACGCGGTGAAACCATGATCAACGGCCATTATGTATGGGACAACGGTTTGATCCTTCCGGGTGTAAAAGAAGACGGTACTCCAAATGACATCATAGTGACTCAATTTGAAGCTAATGACGGTAGCTATGGCTGGGGAACAAGCGCTACAATGACATATCAGGAAGCTATCCAGAAAAATAGCTATATCAAATGTCGTGAAATCAGTTTAGGTTATACTTTACCGGTAAATTTAACTAACAAATTTGCTTGCAGCAGATTGACTGTTTCCGGTTTCGTTCGCAACCCATTCTATGTTTACCGCACATTGAAGTTGTTCGATTCTGAAACCACCGATGGTACAGACTGGATCAGCCAGTCACAAATTGGTGGCTCTACGGCAAGTGCTCGTACATTCGGTTTCTCTGTCCGTGCCAGCTTCTAATATTATAATTCATTGAAATCATATTAAAACAAAGAATCAATTTTATGAAAAAGATAATTTCATTAGCATTAACCGGGCTTACACTTATGTCGGTCACGTCATGTTCAAATGCTGACTACGACGATAAGTACACAGATCCATCTAAAACGTCCACAGTGGCTGTACCTCAGGTATTCACAGGAGTCATGCAAGCTGGGAATACATGGATGAACCCGATCTATTATCGTCATTACATACAAACAACTACCTCCGGCCTTTTCTCTGGCATCATCGGTAATGACAACTCACGTGGACGTTTCATGGGGGCAGGCGAAGGCCGTTATGACGACCGCTGGAAAGAATTTTACACCATGTTAACTCAACACCGTGTATTGGAACATACATACAACAATTTAGAAGAAAGTGTGAAGTCTTCTAACATTGTATTCTATTATTTGAGCCGTACACTTGTTGAAGCGCAGCTTCATGAAATGCTGTCAGTATTCGGGGATGTCCCTTTCAATGGTGCAGGTACACTGTGGAGAGATGGCGATTATAATGCAGCCAAGAAAAAATGTGTGTATGATGATGACGTAACGCTTTACAAACAAATCCTTGCAGACTTAAAAGAAGTAGGCGACTATTTTGCTAATGGTAATGTGGATGCAACAGGTCTTACAGCATTATCTCGTCAAGACTATACAGTAGCAGCCGGCAATGCAACACAATGGCAAAAATATGTAAATTCTCTTCGTTTGCGTATTGCACTTCATTTGTCTACCGGCGGTGATTGTGTATCCGAGGCACATGCTGCTATTGCTGAGATCCTAAACAATCCGACTAAATATCCGCTTATCGACAATAATCAAGAAAACATGGGTGTTACAGCCGATACTCAAACAGATAAATTCAACTTTGGTAAAAGTCTGTCACAAGCACTTCATGGTAATGGCGGTGCCACTCAGAATGTTTTAAATGTCATGAATCTTCCGGCAAACGGAATTCCAGATGCAAATACCGACCCGCGTATTGCAGCCATGTATGATTGCAATCCTGACGGTGAATATATTGCTTACGATATTCGTATGACAAATGCCGAAATTACCAATTTGAATGATCAGAAAAAACAGGAATATGCCCAAAAAGGTCTTATGACTTCAAACTATTTTAATAAAATAGACTCATTAGCTGTAGCAGGTTGGGCTGAATATCAAGGCAATGAAAACCTCTTCGGTTTGTGGTTGAGTGCCGCAGAAGTAAGTTTCAGCAAAGCGGAAGCTTATCTGATGGGATATGGTGTTGCTGCAAACGCAGCTTTGGCAAAAAGCAACTTCATCACTGGTGTGGAACAATCTTGCGAATATTACTGGGATCAAAAAGAAAGTTCATCATTGGCTAAGGAAGGCAACGACAGTTATTATGGTTACCGCGAGTTGGTCCGTCCAAGCACAACAGATATTACAGCTTATGCTGAAAAGATCTGGAAACCGACACAGGAAGCTATTTGCACACAGCTTTGGTTAAACTTCGGCTATTTGGATAAATTAGGAGCATGGAATGTGGTACGTCGTACAGGTTATCCGACTATTTCATTTGCTACTGACGACCAGGTAACAAACTATCCGACTCCTCCTAACCGTTTGCCTTATCCAAACGATGAGTTGACTTACAACAGCGAAAACTGCCAGGCAGCTATCGCCAAAAACTACGAAGAGCCAAGTGGTTATTACACCAACCTCTTCTGGGCCAAGAAGACTTATTATAAGATGATTAAATAAAACAAGAACAAAAAATACTCCACATAATTATATAAAACATAATTGATGGTAAATGTGGAAACCGAAATCGCCCCGAAGTGATTCGCGGCGGTTTTATTTTTATGATCCCTCCCACCCACCAAGCGCAAAACGCCCCCTCCAGCCAAAAATGTGTTCACGGAAAACCAGTTAAATATACACAAATATCCTTATCGATTTTAACACAAAAATCGCCGTTTTACCTCCGTATTAGCTCCGTTGAACCTCCGTTAAAGGTCCGTTTAACCTCCACTCCCTAGGATCGGTGTTAAAATGGAGGTAAAACTTTAACAAAAGGGGCCTTCAAGGACGGTTTATGTTAACGCGATTTTAACACATTTTTTCAGGTGCTGTTATAAGGAGTGTAGGGATATTCCCCTTTTTTAGCAAGCAAGCATATAAATCGGTGTTTTTTATGTAAGTTTGCAACTTAGAACTAACAGAGACTGTTTATTATCTGTATATTAAAGCGAAGGAGCGATGAAAAGAATACTTATTCCACTGTGCCTGGTGGTAGGAAGTCATGTGGCTAGCGGGCAACGGTCGTACCAGTTTGAGGCACCGGACCGTTTGTTCATAGAAGGTAAAGAATTGTTTAGTTTAAAGAACTATCCGGGTTGTATCGATAAGTTGGAAGCCTACAAACAGCATTCGAAAGATGCCGACCTGATCCAGGAAGCTGACTATATGATCGTATATGCAGCTTATGAACAGGGACGTCCTAATGCCGACGAACTATTGAAAGATTATCTGGAAGATTATCCGGCTTCACGCCATAGCGATGAAGTGAATTTCCTGATCGGTTCCATTCATTTCGAACGCGGGGAATACCAGAAAGCTATTTTCTGGTTCAACGAATCGGATATAGACATGCTCAGTCCGGAGCAACAGGAGGCTTACAGCTTCCGGCTGGCCTATTCATTATTGCAGACCGGCGAGATGGATAAGGCACGCGGATATTTTTCGCGGATACAGCAAATCGGTACCAAGTACCGTGAAGCGTCGACCTATTATGTGGCCTATATCGATTATGCAACCGGCAAATACAATAACGCGTTGGTAGAGTTCAGCCGCCTGAAAGAGATGCCGGATTACCGCGAGCAATCCTTGTACTATATTACACAGATCTATTTCATACAGAATAAATATGAAAAGGTAGTGAGCGAAGGGGAAGAACTTCTCTCCTCCTATCCGAACAGCAAGAATAACAGCGAAGTGTACCGTATTCTGGGTAATTCTTATTACCATTTGGGCAACCAGGATAAGGCGAGCAACATGTTGAGCAAATATGTATCGTCGACCGACAGCCCGTTAAGAGGTGATTTGTACATTCTGGGTGTTTGCTATTTCAATAAAGGGAATTACAGCAGTGCCGTAAACGCCTTGTCGCAGACAGTACGCGAAAACGACGCACTCTCGCAGAATGCCTACCTCTACCTCGGGCAGTCTTACCTGAAACTGAAAGACAAGAACAATGCCCGTATGGCTTTCGAGGCTGCGGCAACCTCTTCATTCGACAAACAGATTCAGGAAGTAGCCATGTTCAACTATGCATTGCTGATCCATGAAACGGCCTTTACCGGATTCGGCGAATCTGTTACGATCTTCGAAGATTTCCTGAATGATTTCCCGAACTCTCAATATGCCGACAAAGTAAACGACTACCTGGTGGAAGTCTACCTGACAACCAAGAACTACCAGGCAGCCCTCAACTCTATCAATAAGATCAATCATCCGAGCACCAAGATACTGGAAGCCAAACAGGACATTCTGTTCCAGCTGGGAACGCAGGCTTTCACCAACATGAAGCTGGATGAAGCAGTCGACCTGTTCTCGAAGGCTATCAACCTGGGTTCTTATAATATGGAATCGCGCAATGACGCTTATTTCTGGCGCGGCGAATCCTATTATCGCAAAGGAGATTATCGCCAGGCTATTTCAGATTACCGTACTTATCTGAACAACACCCGCCAGCGGAATACGGATATGTACGCACTGGCCCATTATAACCTGGGATATTGTTATTTCAAACTCAAAGAATACGGAGAGGCACAAAACCGTTTCCGCCAGTATATCAATCTGGAAAACAACCAGCAGGCACCGGCATTGGCAGATGCCTACAACCGTATCGGCGACTGCCTGTACCAGAATCGCCAGTTCGCACAGGCTGAAGAAAACTATACACATGCCGCCCAATTGCAACCGTCTGCCGGCGACTATTCCGTTTACCAGAAAGGCTTCCTGCTGGGTTTGCAGAAAGATTACCGGGGTAAGATCAGCGCAATGGACCGCCTGCTCCGCGATTATCCGGAATCACAATATGTGGACGATGCGTTGTTCGAAAAAGGACGTACCTATGTATTGCTTGAAAACAGTTCACAAGCTGCACAGGCATTCGAGACATTGATACAGCAGTTCCCGCAAAGCAGCCTTGCCCGTAAAGCCGGCATCCAGTTAGGATTGCTTTACTTCAACGACAACCAACCCGAAAAAGCGGCTACAGCCTATAAGCAAGTGATCAGCAATTATCCGGGTAGCGAAGAAGCCAGAGTGGCTTTACAAGACTTAAAGTCGGTTTACATCGACCTGAACGACATCAATTCGTATGCCAACTACGTCAACTCACTGGGTGGAAATATCCGTCTGGAAGTCGGCGAACAGGATTCGCTTACCTATATTGCCGCCGAGAAACTCTTCAACCGTGGCAACAACGAAGAAGCACGCCGCAGCCTGATCAACTATTTGCAGACCTTCCCCGAAGGCGCTTTCAGCTCGAATGCGAACTATTATCTGGGAAGCATCGCCTTTAGCAAGAAAGAATACGACGAAGCACTTCAGCGTTTCAAATCAGTTATTGAGAGCGGAGATACCAAATTCCTTGAAGAATCGGTGGCCCGCACGGCAGAAATGCAATACCTCACTCAGGACTTCCCTGCTGCGCTGGAAAGCTTCAAGCGCTTACAGATCATAGCCGAAAATCCGGAGAACAAGCAAGCTGCCCGTTTAGGCATCATGCGTTGTGCTTTACAGACCGGACAACAGGAGGAAGCTCAACTGGCAGCCAACGAATTGCTGAAAGATCCGAAACTGTCACCCGAAGTGGAAGCCGAAGCCCGTTATATCCGTGCTAAAGCCTACATCGACCACAAACAGCCGGCTAAAGCCGTCGAAGACCTGACAATTCTCAGCAAAGACACCCGTACGGTACACGGTGCCGAAGCTAAATACCTGCTGGCCCAGTACTTCTACGATACCAACGACGATAAGAATGCGGAAAAGATCCTGGAAGACTTCGCCAAGAACGGCACGCCTCACCAGTACTGGCTGGCACGCGGTTTCATCCTTTGGGCCGATATTTATATCCGCCAGGGAGACGACCTTCAGGCACGTGCTTATCTGAACAACCTGAAGAACAACTATAAGGGTGATGACGAAATCGCCGCTATGATTGAGGACAGATTAGGTAAACTAAAGCAATAATAGAATACAATGAAGACTATATATAATGTAAAAGCGCTGTGTGTCGTAGCCTTGCTTGGGACTACCGCCACAATGAGTGCACAGGAAGATACTTCGAAGAAACAGAATCTGGAACGGGAGATGACGCTCGAACGCGAGTACGACCCGACCGTACAGGATGCAAGCAAAGTAAACACCCTTCCGGTCATCAAGGAACCGGAAGTAAAGAAAATGCCGATCGACTATGCCAATTTCACAATTGCAGCCGACCCGGCAAAAGAGATCAGCCTGCTTCCTTCAGGTAATATCATGACGGATATCCAATATAACAAACGCCGCGGCTATTTCAACTTCGGCGGCGGTACGTATCTGAACCTGAACGGCGATCTGGGGTATCATATCCTCAGCACTGACAAGGATCAACTAAATATTTGGTTTTCGCATCGCTCTACCAATGGTAAAGTGAAATATCTGCAAATGGACGAAAAGGTAAAAGCGAAGCTCAACGACAACCTGGGCGGACTGAACTTCAAGCATAACTTCGATAAACTATCGCTGAAAATGGGTGTCAAATATGGCTATTCGGCATTCAATTATTATGGATTGCCAATGAACGAATCGATAAGTAGCGTTTATAAGGAGGCAGACCGCGAAACCAACCAGGTAGCCCAAACTATCAAAGCAAACGTTGGAGTCGAATCGAAAGAGGATGCACCTGTCGGTTATCTGTTAGATCTGGGATATACTAATTTTTCATACAAATATGATATCGGTAAAGCTTATGATGGTCCGACAGAGGGAACGTTTAATGCAGATTTTGGATTAAGCGCTGCTTTCGGTGGTAATCAGAGGGTCGGTCTGGATGGTAACTTTAAATATTTCAACTATAGTCTGCCACAGGAGGCAAAACTTAGAGACGATCAGGAGGCAGGTCCTAATTCTTATGTCAACAATTTTGCGGCTGCAAGACTAAGTCCATATTATAAGGTTGAAGGCGACAACTGGCATGTTAAGTTAGGTGTAAATGCTATGTTCTTCACCGGAGATCAGAAAAAAGCAATGGTATCTCCCAATATCTCTGCTGATGTCGAAGTCGCAGATAAGACTGTTTTATACCTGGATGCAAACGGAAAACTACAATCCAACAGCATGTATGAATTGCACCAGATAAATCGTTACGTTTATCCGATGTCGAGAATAACCCCCTCCCGCAACTGGCTGGACGGTATTCTGGGACTCAAAAGCGGAGTCGCTCCGGGCTTTTGGTTCGACGTATTCGGAGGATATAAGATTACCAGCAACAATTATTTCTTCGTTCCGACAGTCGGTTACACTGAAAATGAATTCGGAAACTTCAGCGGTCCATTAAATGAGATAGATACCAAACAGCTATTCTTCGGAGCAAACCTGAAATATAGCTATCAGCAATTATTCGAAATCTCACTAAAAGGTGTTTACAATAACTGGGATGCTGAATTCAGTCAAAAAGAGTCAGACGAAACATCCAGTGCCGGAGGAAAAGTGTATGCTTACGGAATGCCGAAAATGGAAATCACAGCAGGCGTAACCGTTCGCCCCATCAAAAACCTTTCGGCATCTTTGGATTATTATCTGGGAACAGGACGCGAAACACTCCTGTATGGATATGACAAAGTAAAGATGGACAATATCAACGAGCTAAACCTGACCGGGGCATACAACGTCAACGATACTTTCGGCTTGTATCTGAAGCTGAACAACGTATTATTCCAGAAGTACGAGCTTTACTACGGCTACCCGCTGCAGAAGTTCAGTGCGATGATCGGAGTGAATATCAATTTCTAACTACCGAAATTTAATAAAGATAAACCTTCTATCCTTCATAATAAGGGGCTGTAAAAAAACAGCCCCTTTTTCATTTTAAGCCCCTCACTTCAGTGTAACAACCACATAACAAAGATGTAATCTTCCTTTAACCTTTCCGACATTTCCTGAATCTATTTTTGCACCATCAAAAATGATTAAAAATGGAAAACAAAGATTACACTCTTTTAAAGAAAGTATCGTTAAAAAGCATCCCCCTATTGCTTCTATGCGCAGGAAGTCTTTCTGCATCACCCGTAGAAAAGGACGGTATGGAAATGGGTATTACAAATGAGGCACAGCAAAACGGCAAAACCATCCGGGGTGTTGTGCGAGACGCATTAGGCCCCATCCCCGGAGCGAATATTGTAATAAAAGGAACAACAAATGGTATAATTACCGATACAGATGGTAACTATACGTTGGAAGATGTTCCAACCAATGCCATACTCCAGGTATCTTTCATGGGCTATCTTTCACAAGAAATCAAAGTCGGAGACCAATCCGTCATCGACATCTTACTGAAAGAAAACACACAACTTCTGGACGAGGTGGTAGTGGTAGGATATGGTACACAGAAAAAAGTAAACCTGACAGGAGCAGTCACCCAGGTTACATCCAAAGACATGGAAAACCGCCCGGTAGGCAAGGTTACTCAGATGCTTCAGGGAGTAATGCCCAACGTCAACATTTCATTCTCTACCGCACAGCCCGGAGCAGGCGGGTCGATCAATGTCCGCGGACGCGGTTCTGTAAACGGAGGAGATCCTCTGGTATTGATAGACGGCGTACCGGGAGATATCAACCGTATCAACCCGAATGACGTGGAATCTATTTCTGTATTGAAAGATGCTGCCGCCTCAGCCATATATGGTGCACGCGGGGCATTCGGGGTTATTCTTGTGACAACCAAAAACGCTAAAACAGGCAAGATGAGTATCACCTACAACGGTTTTGCCGCCATATCTTCTCCGACTGTCAGTACCGATTTTATCACAAGCGGATATGAATCGGTGATGTTAAACGATGAAGCGTTCCGACGTACAACAGGTAACACCTACACCCGTTACTCGGATGAAGACTATGCAGAGCTCGAAGCCCGTCGTTATGACAAGGTAGAAAATCCGGAACGTCCCTGGGTAGTCGTTAAGAATGTAAACGGCAAGGATATATATAATTACTACGGAAACTATGACTGGTGGGATTTCCTTTACAAAGACAACCAATTCTCACAATCCCACAACGTCAGCCTGTCGGGAGGAGACGACAAACTTAATTTCCTAATATCCGGTAACTACTACAGCCAGGATGGTCTGATGAAGATCAATACAGACAAATTCCAGTCATATACCTTCCACACTAAAATAAACGCACAGATATTCCCATTCCTGAAAATATTTAATAACACGCAATATTACGATCAGACATATCGCTATACCGGTAGGGAAGGCGGAGCAAATATAAACTTCCTGAACACAACCGTACATGCACTGCCTTGCTACGCTCCCATAAATCCAGACGGGACGTTTACCTACAACACACTAAAAAACAACTACTCCATTGGCGACGGTATGAATGCCATGCTACTCGACGGAAAGAACGGTGGTGCAAAAGGAGTACATGAGTTCAGAACAACCGTAGGAGGAGTACTCGACCTGGGGCAACACATAAAACTGAATGCGGATTATACCTATCAATTCTATATGGCCGACGACTGGTATCGTGCGGCAGTCGTTCAATACTCAGTCCAGCCCGGCATTCTGCAGGATGTGCCTAACTACAATACAGACCAATACAAAAAGACGAACTGGTTCGATCCGATGCATGTATTCAATGCGTATTTGAATTATGACCAGACATTCGGCGTACATTCGGTAAGCGCAACAGCGGGAGTCAACTATGAGACAAAAAAACACGCACGCCTCTATGCATCCCGTAAAAACCTGATATCCGATTCACTGAACGACCTGAACCTGGGCACCGGGGATATGGAAGTCGGGGGCGGCCAATACCAATACGTATTGTTTGGAGCCTTCTTCCGGGCGAACTATAATTATGCCGAACGTTATCTGGTTGAATTTAACGGGCGTTATGACGGCACCTCCCGGTACAAAAAGAATATGCGCTACGGCTTCTTCCCATCCGGCTCTGCTGCCTGGAGGGTTAGTGAAGAAGCATTCTTCGACAGCTGGAAAGAGGAGATCAACAACATGAAGGTTCGGTTTTCATACGGCACACTGGGAAACCAGCTGATGGGAAACTCGTCTACCTCAGCCAATTATTATCCATACGTGGAAATGATGCCAATGAACCTTTCCAGTTGGTTGATCAACGGCCAGAAGACACAGAATGTGAGTTCGCCAAACCCAATCATCGACAACCTGACCTGGGAGAAAGCAACCACCACCAATATCGGTCTCGACCTATCCTTCCTCAACAACCGGCTTAGTTTCAGCGGCGACTATTATATCCGTAATACGACCGATATGCTGATCCCCGGAGAAACACTACCCGGTGTATTCGGAGCCACCTCGCCCAAACAGAATGCCGGAGATATGAAAACGAAAGGATATGAAATCAGCCTCGCATGGAACGACCAGTTCACGCTGGCAGGCAAGCCATTCAAGTATGGCATCTCCTTCGGGTTGGGTGATGCCGTATCGGATATAACCAAGTTTGAGTCGGAAAGCAGCAAGGCTAACTCCCAGAATAACCGTGACAACTTCAAGATCACCGACAACTACGAAGGAAAGAGATACGGAGAAATATGGGGTTACAAAATCGACGGTTACTTCAAATCCGATGAAGAAGCCGCCAACTGGAAAGTAGATCAGACACAGGTAAACTCACAGATACAGAAATCCCCGGGAGAATGGGGGCACCTGCGTGCCGGTGATTTAAAGTTCGTCGATGTAAACGACGACGGTAAAATCACTCCGGGAACAAGCACCGTGGGTGATCACGGCGACCTGGTTGTGATTGGCAACTCTGAGCCACGCTACAACTACAACTTCAACCTCAATGCAAGCTGGAGCGGCATCGATGTCTCCGCCCTATTCCAGGGAATAGGACGCCGTGACTGGTACCCGGCAAGCAACGCCGATAAGTTCTGGGGGCCATTCTCACGTCCCTACTACTCCTTCGTCCCGTCTGATTTTACAGAGAAACTGTGGAGTGAGGACAATCCCAACTCTTACTTCCCTGTCCTACGCGGATATACAGCACTGAACGGTGGCGGTAGCCTGAATACAGCCAACGACAAATATATCCAGAACATCGGCTACCTGCGACTGAAGAACCTTGTAATCGGTTATACCCTCCCCGATAAACTGACACAAAAAGCCGGCATACAGAACCTGCGCATTTATGTCAGTGGTGAGAACCTGATTACCTGGACACCTTTCGAAACAGATTATATCGACCCTGAACAGCCGATTGCCGATAGCAACGGACGTAGTTATCCTCTTAATAAAACACTCTCTATCGGACTTGACATTACATTTTAATCACCAGGCATTCAATAAAATAGAACAACAATGAAACGAATAAACATATACAAATGTATCGCCTTTACGCTGGCAAGCACAGCCCTGACCGGTTGTATCGATATGGAACAGTATCCACTGGACGCTATCTCCCCCAACACCTATTTTAATACGGGCAACGACCTTATGCTCTACACCAATTCATTCTACGACATGTTGCCCAGTGCCGAAGGGGTTTACAACGAAGCAATCGACAACATCGTAAAACAAGACCTGGCAGACGAGTTGCAGGGAGGTTCACGACGCCTTGTTCCCGCCAGCGGAGGCGGTTGGTCATGGGGGAATCTGCGTAACATCAACTTCTACCTCCAGAACTCCCCCAAATGCGCGGATGAAAAAGCACGCAACCGATATGACGCCGTTGCCCACTTCTTTCGCGCTTATTTCTACTTCGATAAGGTAAAACGTTTCGGGGATGTCCCCTGGTATTCGGTGACGCTGTCCGATCAGGACTGGGATAAAATGCGTGAACCGCGTACCCCCCGCATCCAGGTAGTCGACTCCATCCTAAAAGAGATAGACAAGGCCATCGAATACCTGCCGGAAACAAAAACGGTCAATGAGGTTAGCAAATGGACAGCACTGGCATTAAAATCAAGGATCTGCCTGTTCGAAGGCACCTTCCGTAAATATCATACGGAGTTGAACCTTCCCGACTACGAAATGTTCCTGGATGAAGCCGCCAACGCTGCACTGGAAGTGATGAACAGTAGCGGGTATAAGATTTATAACACAGGAAATCCGGAGTCTGATTACCTGAACTTATTCGCTTCGGTAGATGCTATTGCCGACGAAGTAATCCTCGCCCGTTCGTTCAGCGACGCGCTACAGGTGTACCATAATCTGAATTACTATACGATGACAGCCTCATACGGTCGTCCCGGACTGGAGAAACGCCTGGTCAACAGTTACCTGATGAAAGACGGAAGTCGTTTTACCGATATAGCCGGATACGACAGAATGGAGTTCCACGATGAGATGCAGGACAGGGATCCCCGCCTCTCACAGACTATTCGCACTCCCGGATATACACGTATCGGAAGTTCAGTCAGACTGGTACCGGAGTTCGGTTCTACGGTAACAGGATATCAGATGATCAAGTTCGTAGCGAGCCCGGATTATGATACATACAACAAATCAGTTACCGATATGCCGCTCTTCCGCTACGCCGAAGTTCTACTGAACTATGCAGAGGCAAAAGCGGAACGGGGAACGTTAACACAGGATGACCTCGACAAAAGCATCCAACTGCTCCGCAACCGTGCCGGCATAGACCTAAACCTGAATATGGCACAGGCAAACGCTGACCCTGACCCTTATCAGGCAAAACTATATAAGCAGGTAAACGGAGTAAACAAGGGAGTTATCCTGGAAATCCGCCGCGAACGCCGTGTCGAGTTAGTCATGGAAAGCTACCGTTGGGACGACATTATCCGTTGGAAAGAGGGCCAAACCCTGACCGAACAATTCAAGGGAATGTATTTCCCGGGACCGGGCACTTACGATCTTGATAAAGACGGCACCATCGATATCTGCCTTTACACCGGTAACAAACCGGATGCAGGAAAGAATATACAGTATTTAAAACTGGGTAGCGATATCACCCTGGAGCACGGAGAAAGCGGAAACATCGTTGTCAACCCGCACCTTTCCAAACAATGGAATGAAAATAGAGACTACTTCTACCCCATCCCAATCAACGAACGTAGTTTGAATCACAATCTGGCACAGAACCCGGGTTGGGACGACGGTCTTGATTTCTAGCAAACATCTATACAGGATCACACCATATCTTCATGTAACCTATGCCGGGGCCTATCCGTTAGGACCCCGGCTTTTTCTATTAAAAGCCTCACTTATTTTACTTCAGCACAATTTATTTCTACTTTTGCAGCAAATAAGACGAACATGCAAGGAATAAAAAACCTGACACAAGGCCCTATCCGGCGACAGCTATTCAATCTGGCTTTACCGATTATGGGAACTTCTTTTATCCAGATGGCTTACAGCATCACCGATATGGCCTGGGTAGGACGCCTGGGCAGCGAGGCAGTTGCCGCCATCGGTGCCGTGGGTATCCTGACCTGGATGACTAACTCGATCTCTTTATTGAACAAAGTCGGTTCGGAGGTGAGTGTCGGGCAAAGCATCGGAGCGCGAAATGAGGAAGATGCCCGGAGCTATGCTTCGCACAACCTGACGATTGCCCTGATCCTTTCCGTCTGCTGGGGATTACTTCTTTTTATCTTTGCCAATCCCGTCATCGGGGTCTATAAACTGGAAGCTCCCATCGCCGCACAGGCTGTCGAGTATCTGCGGATCGTATCTACCGCCTTCCCTTTTATATTCTTATCGGCGGCATTTACCGGAATACATAATGCTGCCGGATTAAGCAAAATTCCATTCTATATCAGCGGAACAGGACTTATCATTAATATGATACTAGACCCGGTATTCATCTTCGTATTCGATCTCGGAACGGCAGGAGCCGCCTGGGCAACCTGGTTGTCGCAGGCTACGGTATGTGCCATCTTTGTTTATCAACTGAAATGGAGAAGCAAACTGCTGGGAGGTTTCTCTTTCTTTGTCAAACTAAGGAAGAATTATTCGCAAAGAATCCTGCAACTGGGTTTACCGGTTGCCATGCTGAACACCTTGTTTGCCATCATCAATGTCTTTATGGCGCGCACGGCATCTACCTACGGCGGACATATCGGTCTGATGACGCTTACCGCCGGAGGGCAGATCGAAGCCATTGCCTGGAACACATCGCAAGGTTTCAGCACGGCATTAAGCGCTTTTGTCGCTCAAAACTATGCCGCTTCCGAAAAGGGACGAGTAGTAGAGGCTTACCATACGACATTGAAGATGACTACTATATTCGGTATTCTCTGTACACTCCTGTTCGTCTTCTACGGCAGCGAGGTGTTCTCCCTGATCGTTCCGCAGCGGGAGGCCTACGAAGCCGGAGGTATTTTCCTGCGAATAGACGGATATTCGATGTTGTTCATGATGCTGGAAATCACTATGCAGGGCTTGTTCTACGGAACAGGACGGACGGTTCCTCCTGCAATCATCAGCATTACTTTCAACTCGCTGCGTATACCGATGGCTATTGTATTATCAGCCATGGGATTAGGTATTGTCGGTGTATGGTGGGCAATCAGTATCTCCAGCATGCTGAAAGGAATCGTTTCCTTTATCTGGTTCAGGGCTTTACAAAAGAAGATATTGAAGTGAGAAGTTCTATTATTTATCTGTGAACTATCCTGTTATCAAAGTGTCTTGATTGTTACAGACAAACTTGAAGGGTAAGATTGAATTCCAACCCGTCCTTGCACAATCAAATAAATGATTTACCTTTGTAAACAAATAGAAGTACCATCCATATGAATATCAAAAAGTCTTACTATTGCACAAATATTTTCTTTTTCCTTTTCTGTTTATTACTATGTTTAGCTAGTTGTAAGGAAGAAGAAGAGTTTCTGACAATCTCTGTTTCTGAATTGAACATACCGGCTAAAGGAGAAGAAAAATCCATTGACATCCATACAAACTCAGTATGGATTGCGGAAGTAATGCCGGCCGGCAATTCCTCATGGGTAACCTTAAATACAATGTCGGGAGATGCAAACACCTCTTCGGTACATATTATGTTTGCCGAAAATAATACGGATCAAGAACGTACAGCCGAAATCCTGTTTCGTGCAGGTAAGACCGCTCAGAGTTTAAAGATCACTCAAAAGGAAAAGACAACACTTGTTGTGTCCGACAGAGGGTGGTATATAGGGCAACCAGGTGGTAGATGGCCCTTTCCGATAGACCGGAATGTAGACTATACAGTCAGCATATCTCCGGAAGCCCGGAGTTGGCTCCAACTTTCCGAAACGAAAGCAATAACGACAGACACATTATACTTAACGGTCAGAGAGAATCTTGAACCTGAAATGCGAGAAGGAGCTATCTATATTAAGGCAACAGATGTTTCTGCTGCCGATACGATTTTTGTTTCACAGGAAGCTCTCCAGATCACCGTATCCACTGAACAACTAGATTTTGCCTCAGAGGGCGGCAGTGGGGTAATTTCCATCAATTCAACGCATACCGATCACAATTACAATCCCGAATATACGTACGTCATTGAACCGGAAACGGCGTCCTGGTGCCAGATAAAAAAAAGTGAAGATTCAAAACTCTTGTTTGTCTCAGTCTCCACTAATGAAGCAAAAGTCAGGCGTGAAGCAAATATCAATATCAAATCCTCCGCTCTAACCAAAACAGTCCGTGTCATACAACAAGAAGACGGACTAACTTATTACGCAGATGGTGAATATGTACGTTTGCAGACGGCATCAGCTGGCAAAGGTGTAAATATTGCTATTATGGGAGATGGGTTCACCAAAGCAGATCTGGTGAAAGACGGACGATATGAGAATCTGGCAAACCAAGCGATGGAGCATTTTTTCAGTATAGAACCTTATAAGTCAAACCGGAAATATTTTAATGTTTATATAATATTTGCTCAATCGGAAGAAGCGGGCGTAAACGGGGAGATACCGGGTATTACGATCGATAACCGCTTCGGATCGATATACGGAGAAGGCACTAATATTAATTGGAACGATAGCATTTGCGATGTCTATCTGAATTTGGTCCCGGAATTAAAAGGTGTCGTAGAAATGACCACGATCCTCTTCCTGAACAGCAGTAAATATGCCGGAACGGCCCATCTCTATTCAAACGGATTTTGTATTGCAGCCTGCCCTATCAGCAAAGAAGCACCTCCTTTTGATTTCAAAGGATTGGTACATCACGAAGCAGGAGGACATGCTTTCGGGCTTTTAGCAGATGAATATATTATTTATGAAGAAAAGGCTTCAGAAGGCGTAAAGGCAGAAATACGCCTCTGGCAAAAATTCGGTTGCTATCGAAATGTCTCTTCGACAAATGATTTGTCCCAGGTCCCATGGAGTGTTTTCACTGGAAAAGAAAAGTATGCTTATGTAGGAGCCTACGAAGGTGCTTATCTTTATCAATCAGGGGTTTGGCGCCCCGAAGAAATCAGTTGCATGGATATTAATATTCCTTATTATAATGCCCCCAGTCGTTGGGCGATTGTTGACAGAATCAGAAGGCTTGCAGGAGAACCATGTACGTTTGACGACTTTATGCAATCCGATCATGTTACCCCCTGGTCTGCTACGAAAACAAAACCTCAGAAATCATATCCTCCGTTAGGGAAACCGGTATTGATAAAGAGCAAAACCTCCGGAAGATTATGAAACATAAAACGATTTCCTGGGATTTTATGCTTCAACCCAATGCCGATAAGTGGATAATCTTGAAATCGCAATTTGCGACATCAAGATGGGGAGGAACCCGCAAACTGCCGTATGCCTTTACAGAACTATAGACCTGGCTATACCAACACTATAGTGTTACTACGGCTAACACGGTGTGCTATCTGTTATGACACTACTGTCCTACATTTGAATCTGTAATATGCCGAATCGAAGCAACAGATACAACTTCAATCTATAGGTTTCAGCCTTCAGACGCTTCAACAGGTTACTAATCAAACTGCCGCCCTGAAGGGATGAAATGATAAAAGATGTATACGAAAATCCGGACCAGGACAACCTCCTGCAAAACATAGGACCTTTGACTTCAAAACATATATGTTTTGTAATCAAAAGTCCCTTATTTACAAATCAAAACACCTATACCTTGTAAACGGATAACTACTCGTTACCCGACGGGTAACTATCCACCGGGACATGAATGCCTATCGGTCGGAATACAAATCAGCAATGCGCACCCTTCAGCCAAAGGTTTTGAAATATGGTGGATCACACCGGCTGAAACCTGAAAGAGATCAATCGTTTTCTACTACACGGATCATATCGAAGTAGAATTCGCCAGCCACTTCCGCACCTTTTTCTACAGTACCAGTCTTGGTGTCGTAGATGTAGATGATGGCATTGGCATCAGCTTCGGTATTCACGCCAATGTATGCTTTCTCATTGAACACGACAGAACGCTGAGAGAAACGGCCGCCACTGTAAGAGAGTTCTTTGCCGCCAAAAACCAGGCGTGTTCTTTCGCCCGTAGCCAGATCGATGATGGAATAATAATGGCTGTAACTGTCGATCGCAGTACCTGCCGCATCGTTGCGTGCATACGCCAAAGCCTTACCGTTACCCAGATTCTGGACGGTTAGCAGTTTACCGTCTGCATTCGGATACCCATCGTAGTCAGGATCGAAATCTGTCTCCCCTTTCTTGATACGCAATAGATGGCCTTCTTCTATATCATCTTTAATTACGGTTGCAGCCAGATAGAGGTTACCTTCTTCATCATACATTACACAGTTCTGCATCAATTCACCGTAAGCACTTCCGGCCATTTCATCGGCAAGCGAATTGCGTGTGATTTTTTCAACCTTCGTCAAATCGGCCGGGTTAAGGACTGCTGTATAAAATTTTGTTGTAGTCTTACCTCCTCTGCCGGACACACCGTTTTTCCCATAATAGAAGTAGTACAATTTTCCTGCCTTTTCATTATAGGTAAGAATACCCGATGTTGAGAACTTCTTTGTCTCTTCGCCTTCCACTTCAGATACAGGTAGTGGAATATCCAATGTACCCTCCTCCATAATCGACATATTATCGGCGTTCAGCTTACTCCAAAGGACTTTACTGGCATCACCACTGGCAGCCATGATAACGAGTGTGTTATCGTCAAGCCACGCATGCGTATATGAGCGTACTTTATAAGTATTCGTCTTGAACGGGCATGATGCTACTTCCACCACCTGGTTATTCTTGATCTGATATTTCACGAAACGGTCGTTGCTTGAAGGAACCTGGTAATAATATTTACCTTTCGAGATACTCTCCATAGAATATTCGCCCAGTTCCGTTCCTTCGCCTTTAATAGAGATGGTGCCTATATCTGCGGTCAGCTTGCCGATGCTATTAACGACAGTTTTGTTTTGGCTACTCATACCGCCATGTTTACCTACGGTCAGGAACAAATCGAAATGGTACTTGCTTTCGTCGAAAGCCGGTGCATCTTTTGTAACCGTAACGGAACAGGTCGCTGTAAATCCGCCGTCGTCTGTTTTAACGGTGATTGTGGCAGCACCTTCTGCAACGGCAGTAACAACTCCTTTGTCTACAGTAGCGACATTTTCATCCGAAGTGCTCCATGTAACGGATGTAACTGCGGCATTGGAGGGAGCGACTGTAGCGGTTAAAGAACCTGTTGTTCCCACCTTTAGTTCCAAGGAGGTCGGATTGACTGTGACTCCGGTCACGGTCAGTTTTTCAACGTCATCGTCATCCGAACAAGCGGTGAATGAGAACGCCATCATAGTTGTCATGAAGGCAAGTAATACAAATTTGAACTTCTTCATTTTTCTACTTTATTTATATGATTAATTAATGAATACCCTGAATTTCGCAAAGAAAGCACGTCCGGGCTTTTGCAGTTTATAATTGTCGTAGGCCGTTTCATCGAGGAAGTTGGTACACTCCAATGCGATATTGTAGCGATCATGCTTCCATGAGTAAGTAGCATTGGCATTGCAAATGTGTTGCGAGGGAATACGCGCCTTTGTATCGCGGTTGCCATAGGCTTCCCAGGTCAGAAAATACCAATGTACCCACTGGAACGTACAACCTAACCGTAACTTGCCGCCTTGTTGCCAAAGATTGCGGAACGTATAACTCGCCTCCGCACTGCCGAACAGCCAGGGACGGTTAGGTACATGGTTGTTGTATGTGGCCGAGGGTTTACCGTCCTCTTTGAACTCTTGCTGGTCGCGGGCATCCTGATAGCTGACATTAGCCATGAGTTGCAACCGTCCGTCCCAGTCGTAGCTGACTTCACCTTCCACACCTTTGATATGGACAGCGGGATCGTTGACATACTGCAACATACCTTCTTTTTCGATGACGGAAGTTTGTATATAGTTGTCCACATAACGCAGAAAACCGTTTGCCTCGTAATAGACGGTATGACGGGCGGCCGGACGCCATGTACCGAACAAGGCGAGATTGACATTGTTACTCTTCTCCGGCTCTAACGCCACATTGGCATAGACGGTCGTTCCGTTGCCTAACAGTTCCCGGGCAATAGGCAAACGTACACTATGCTCGTATGAAATCTTTACAGCCAACGGGTTGAAGAACGTATAACGCAGTCCGGCTCCGTATCCTAAATAGTTTTTCGTAGTCGAACCTTGTACTTTGTCCGAGCCGGTTACGGTGGATTGATCGGTTTGCCGGATATTAGGATGGTTCACGTAGTCTTTGGCAAAGAATACGTTCTGCATCTTGCCGTCGAAAAGCGATTGGCTGTAAGTCAGTCCGACGATATGTTTGGTTACCGCATCGTTAGACGGCTCGAAACTCTGGTCTAAATCGTCATAGCGGTCGTTGCCCGTCCGGCTCAGATTATAGTTCAGGTTAAAGCCGTGATGCTCATTCAGCTGATAATCCAAATTGGCACGCACGATAGTCAACGGACGCTTATAGTGGCGCATGGTAGGTTCGCCGCCCCTGATTTCGTTACGTTGGCTCACGATATAGCCACCGTCCCAATAATATTTACGGTAGGCGGTATCAACGGTGATGGAATGATCCCATGTGTGTGATAAGGTCGCCTTCAATGTCATATTTTCTGTGAGAAAGTTGCGTTTATTGTACCGCGCCGACACATTCCACGCATCTGAATTACGCTCCGCCATGCCATACACTTTGGTCTGTACGGAGCCTGTCTGCAATTCCTTGTCTGTTTTGGAGTAGGAAGCCGACACAAATAATTCGTCCACCCAAAATTTACCTACTATTCCTGCTTCTATCTGTGCTAAAAGCGAGAAATAACCGTCATGGAAACGTTTGGGATTGCCATTGATAAACCGATCGCCTGTCTCGTTACGCATCTGCACATCTTTCATCCGGTAATCGTTTTTCGAATAGTTGATGCCAACGGTAGGACGCACAATCAAACCTGTGCGCTGTTCCACAAACTGCGCATTCAGGTCGGCGCTGTGTGTATGAAAGGAACCAATACTGTAAGATGCATCCAGGAAGTTCTCCTTCTCCGCCTTGGTTATAATGTTGACAGCACCGCCCAATGCATCCGTTCCCAACAAGGCAGGCACCACCCCTTTATAAATCTCCACCCGGTCGATCAGGTTGACAGGTAGATTGGCAAGCGTCACATTGCTACCTTTACTGTCTAATGGCACACCATCAATGAAATAACGGACAGAATTACCCGATAACCCGTTGATGGAAAGATCAAAATCAGAACCGACTCCTCCTTCTTCCCGGACCTTTATTCCGGTCGTCCGGTTCACTATATCAGTAAGATTCTTCAACGAGTTGATCTGCGATTTTACATCAAGGGCATTTACCGAGAAAGCACCTTCCTTGATCTTCTGTGTTTTCGATTTACCGTACACTTCTACAGAATTCAGGGTTACGGAATTTTCTTCCATAACGAAATCAAGCGTTTTGTTCCTGCGGATATCGAGAGTTGTTTTTATTGTATTATAACCCAACAAGGTAATTATAAGAGTATGCTTTCCGGGTTTCAGACTTAGTGAATAGCGTCCCCGGTCGTCGGTGTATGTCCCTGCCGTCGTATTTTCGATGGCAACAGTAACCATAGGAAGCGGAGCACCATCTTCTCCCCTCACCTCTCCCGACAACGTGACCCTGTCTTGCGCCGCCAGCCTTACAGGAAACAAACAAATAAACAACAAAAATACATGTATGAAACCTCTCATCCCATCAAAAACATTATATATTAACGACAGGCTTTCGATAAAACAGAATGGACCACATGAACAGCCGGAACTCCCTACCAAATACAGTCAAGTCCTTACTTACATGTTTTTCAGCCTTATTCCTCGAAAGCTTAAAACTACTGATTCTGGCAGGTCTTCTGACTTACTCCGTCATTGAACGTCCTTCCCATTCATTGCGAACAGTGGATTGAGTTGTGTTCAACGACTTTGGCGGAGCTTACAGCAGCGGGTCTGTTCAGGATTTTCACCTGATTCCCTTTTCATCACTTTTCCGTAGAACTGGATTTGTGACACCAAAACCGGAGGCAAAGGTAAAGATTATTTTTAAACAGTACCCTATTTTTTATAAATGATCATAGATTTGTATTAATGGAACGAACTATTCTTTACTTTTGTCAGCAGAATATAATTACATAGCAAACATTTAATAATATGAGCAATTCATTCAAGCCGGCAACTTTGTGTGTGCAGGGTGGCTGGCAGCCTAAAAAAGGAGAACCGCGCGTTCTGCCTATCTATCAGAGTACTACCTTCAAGTATGAGACCAGCGAACAGATGGCGAAACTGTTCGATCTGGAAGAGAGTGGTTATTTCTATACCCGTCTGCAAAACCCGACCAACGATGCCGTAGCATCCAAGATCGCCGCTTTGGAAGGTGGTGTGGCAGCAATGCTGACTTCATCGGGACAGGCAGCCAACTTCTTTGCCTGTTTCAATATTTGCGAAGCCGGCGACCATATCGTAAGCGCAACCGGTATTTATGGCGGAACATACAATCTGCTGTCTGTTACCCTGAAAAAGCTGGGCATCGAATGTACATTCATCGACCAGGATGCCAGCGAAGAGGAAATCAGCAAGGCATTCCGCCCGAATACGAAGTTATTGTTCGGTGAAACGATCTCCAACCCGGGAGTGATGGTACTGGATATTGAAAAGTTTGCCCGTATCGCTCACAAACATGGCGTACCGTTGATCGTTGACAACACATTTGCCACACCGATCAACTGCCGCCCGTTCGAATGGGGTGCCGATATCGTTACGCATTCTACGACCAAATATATGGACGGACATGCGACTGCCGTAGGAGGTTGTATCGTCGACAGCGGTAACTTCGATTGGGAAGCGCATGCAGACAAATACCCGGGCCTCTGCCAGCCGGATGACTCCTATCATGGCCTGACTTACACAAAGACATTCGGGAAACTGGCATATATCACCAAGGCTACCAGCCAGTTGATGCGTGACCTGGGTTCTATCCAGTCTCCGCAAAATGCTTTCCTGCTGAACCTCGGACTGGAAACATTGCATCTGCGTATGCCGCAGCATTGTAAAAATGCACTGGCCGTAGCTAAATGGCTTCAGAATTGCGACAAGGTAGCCTGGGTAAACTATCCGGATCTGGAAGGAAATAAATATTACGAACTGACAAAGAAATATCTTCCAAACGGTTCATGCGGTGTCCTGTCATTCGGACTGAAAGGCGGACGCGAGGTAGCTATCAAGTTTATGGACAGCTTGAAGCTGGCTGCTATCGTTACTCATGTGGCCGATGCCCGTACTTGTGTGCTTCATCCGGCAAGCCATACGCATCGCCAGTTGACCGACGAACAATTGAAGGAAGCCGGTATCGCTCCGGACCTGATCCGTTTCTCTGTCGGCATCGAAAGTGCGGATGATATCATAGCGGATATCGAGCAGGCTTTAAATCAGTAATCAATAGTTATTCAACAGGAAATCGTATTGTATGGAATACGGTTTCCTATTAAACATAATGAACTTCGTTTCCAGGAGCTCCTTAAAAACAAAACCCCGATGGTATTAAATACCGCCGGGGTTGTTTTTTGTCCATTTCCTCCCTTCGCAGGGATACTCATGGATGAACTTTATTTTATTTTTATTACTAAAATTACGCTTCCAATCTGTTCGCCTTCACAGGCTACTTGCCCTTCCCCATAGGGGAAAGGCAGAGAAGCTTTATATTGTTTAATTATTCTTTAATTCTTATTTTACGATTGCTTTAACAGCAGCTTCGCCTTCAACAGCTACAACTACGATACCTGCAGGAGCAGAGATAGTTGCTTCGTCAGAAGAAAGAACTGTGCTAGCAATTGTCTGACCAAGAACGTTGCTGATAGTAACAGTCTTATTAGCAGCACCCTTGATTGTGATGTCACCGTTACCAGCGATTACAGTTACAGCAGAAGTAGAAATTGCTTCGTTTTCTGTAGCTATATCTTCTTTATTACCCTGTTCAACATTGAAGATCAAAGCATCATCAGCACCAGTAATCTGATCGAATGAAGATTCTGAACCATCCAAAGAACCTGACAATACGATACAACCGTTCTGCATCTTCAACCATTGTCCCTTAGTCGGAGCAATATCTTTATCGCCTTCAGCTTTCTGAGATTCCATCAAGAATGCACGATCTTCTTCATTTTCCTTAGCAGCCTTTTCAGGATCTACAAAACGCATTGACCATGTTACTGCTTTGTGATTGTCTTTCTGTAAGTTTACGATATACTTTTCTGCATATTTCTTATCTTTTACTGCTTGTTTGATAACAGCAGTATCGAATGTAGCTAATGTTACATCTGCAAAACGGCCTGTCAAAATGAATAAGCTATCACCCATATGAGCAGCTTTCACGAAACCAGCACGAGTGTAACCTTTCCAAGCATAATCAGCTTTGTTAGCTGCATTATTTACAGAGTCTGCGAAGTTAACCAGATATTCACCCATGTGGAACGGAGCCTTACCTGCTTTATCGTGAGGACAGTTTACAGGACGAGTACCACCATTTGCTACAATTTCTTTACATACAGGACACATTTCACCCGGTTCGAATGCTTGATCCATACGGTTAATAGAGATCAAATATTGCGGTTTGATAGCACCATTCCAACGATTTACGAATGCTGTATCAACGATAAATGATTTACCATCTTTTGTAAAGTCAGGAGTATAGATTCCTAAGAACTTGATACCATCAACCTTGAAGTTTTCGTTTGCTTCTACCTGTAAATATTCTTTACGGTATTTTTCTACAAAACGTAATGTATCGGGAGCATCAGGAGTTTCTTCATTGCCTTCCAAAACCTTAGAGTTGAAACGACGATACAAAGGAGCGCCATAAGGAGCAACCAAGAAAGAAGAAGTTCTTACTTCGCTGATAACCTGTTGTTTCAATGTTGCATCTAATGTTTCGTCTGCAACACCAGCTTTACCATTGATATCATCTGCAGTTGAAGCATTTACATCAAATGTAACCAAAGCATAGAAACTGTTCTTTGCGTCATCGCTTGCACGCTTAGCATAGTTATTTTCTTTGAAGTAGAAAGGAGTAGCTGTAATATCGTTTTCTTTAGAAATTACATATTTATGTTCTACATTCTGACCGAACTTCAAGTTACCCTTTGCAGAAGGAGAAACCATTGTATAAGACTGTCTCTTCAATTGTTTCAAATCCGCAATACGGTTTCCTTTAGCAGGAACTGTATAACCATAAGCTTCTTCATCACCAGCTGTTAATTCAAACGGAATAATATTATCCATTACAACTAACAAAGAATCCGTTGCCTTACCAATATATTTGTCGCTTACATACGGATTGAAGTAATTGAATGTATAACGATTAACCTTCAACTCATTTGGTGTAAGTTTTTTATAACCAAGATTTTCATTACCTAACACAGCTTTATCTGTAATCTGTTCGAATACCAAAGAGTCAGTAGCTACCAGATCATCAAAAGCAGTAGCTGTATAATAGTAGGTAGCACCTTCGTTCTTATACAATTGAATAGCATTTGCATTCAATCCTTCAAATTCACGGTTGATAATTTCTACAGATGATTTGTCTGCAAAATAAGAAAGAGTATTATTTTTCAATACAACCCACTGATAAGCAGGCATATTAGCAACGCTCTGTTCGTTAGCATCAACAGTTACCCATTTTGCATCATCACCGTTATTGTAGATCGGAGATGCCAAGTACTGACCTTTAGAGTTCTTAATATAATACAAACCGTCAGCAACAGATGTTTTATAGTCGCTAGCTGTTGCAGGATCAGAAACTGCGAAAAGCAAGTTTTCCTCTACCAATGTAGCAGAAGTAGGAACTGCCGGTTTGTAGAATGTCATTACTTCTGTAGTCGGAGTTAATAAGATGCTTGACAAAGTACAATAATCAGCTGCTGCATGAGGAGTTCCTGTCAAAATCATAGCTGTAGCCCACTGTGAACCAGTTGCATTACCTGCTTCATCATATGTAAATCTCGAACCATCTTGTTTGATTGAAACAAAAACGCTGTCTTTAAACAAATCTTTTACAATCTTAAAATGGTTAGGAACAGAAGCTGCAGTAGTTTCGCCTGTTTTTAGTTCTTTACGAGCTAATTGATAAAGATTATCTTTATTCAAGCCGGTAGCAACATGAACAGCAGTATCCACACGCAGATACTTTTTAGTACCAAGTTCTTTCAAAGCAACATAACCTCCAGTGATATCTTCAGCCTGGAATTTAACGCCACTGATCATATCAACTTTCAGATCCTTTTTCTTTGGAGTTAAAGTGAAATACAGCCCATTAGTACCACCGTCCAAAACATTCAGATCATCTTTTGTCATTGCTACTGTTGTCGGTTTAGTAGCTTGAATAGTCAAGGCTGTAACACCTGTTGCCGGTTTTGCATTAGCATACTTATAAGCAAAAACAGTACCGTCTGTAGCAGTAGCCAAAGCCATTGTTGAGTCAACAGACAATGCATAAGTTAATGCTTTAGGAGCTTCCAACTCATCTGAGTAAGAGTTTGCAACCCATCCCCAAGCCATACTCTGACCTGTTAATAACTGACCTGTAGCAGGAGTTGTCACTTTACCATCTTTATCCGCAACAACAGCAGTCTTCGGATCAAATGTAATAGCCAAGCCTGTAGCTTTATTCACCAAAGTAAAGTGATTTGAATTTGTTGCACTGGCAGTGATTGTCCACAAAGCATTGTTATAATCTGAAGTCAGATCATTCGCAACTTTTAATCTACCATCTACAACCTGAAGATTTTTACCTACAGCAGTAGAACCATTTGTCGTTGTAACCGCTGTTCCGGAAGCATTCAAAGCATAAAATCCCTTTTCAAGCTTTGATACCTGATCCGCATTAACCTGCGCATTAGCAGAAACGGATCCAACCAGCAAAACGCTGGCTAAAAGCGTAGAAAACTTTTTGTTCATAATCAAAAATTTAATATTAATACTAAGTAATTTAAAGTTCTATCTAATAATACCGGCCTTATCTACCGGCTTTTCATACGATCGTCAAATACTTCAGCAAAAGTAAACAATAGTTTTTTATCCACAATTATTTTTATTGATTTTTTTATCAGGTCATATCCTTTCTTATCAATTGAATACGATAGTTTGTACAAAATCGGGGATAAAAATGACAAACCTTATTTTCCCTTCCCATTTCCGGATTATAACCAGGAACATGAAAAGGGAACCCTGATAAGGAAAGCTATAAGCAAGCATTATAAAAATGTACACGTACATTATATTATATATAAACTAACCGGAATAAATAATGGCGAAGAGCCATTACCGCTTTAACGCAATAAAAACTTATAACAAAATGCGATACCGGTTAAATTGAAAATGTCTTCGCCACCCTATACACCCAATGCATAGACAAGCGATGCCAAACGGATGACGGCATCTCCTCCATCAGCAAATCTTCACGGAATTCACGCAGGATTAACCAATCCGCCTGCTGTACCCAATGGCGGAATACAGGATTTGGCTGGTGGGTTTCCGATAAATGCAGCAAAGCATCCAAATCGAAGTGTTCGGCTACCGTACCCGCTCCCGACAAAGAGGCATCATGAGCATTACAGGCCTGTTCAATATGGGTTGGAACCATCAGGACAGGCTTATCCAGATACATTGCTTCGCAAACAGATTCGAAACCAGCTGTCGTTGCATACGCTTTGGCATTTGCCATATATTTGACAAAACGGATATCGTTCAACTGATGAAAAGAAAGTGTATCGTCAATCTTTGTGGTTTCTTTGGCTCCCCGCTTATCCCAAAAGAAATGCATCGGAACCTCCGGATGAGCAGTATGCCACTCTTTCACCTCTTCACTGAATCCGCTATTCAACAAATAGCCATGCAGATAGTTACCTTTTCGGGGAGTCTTATTTATTATTTCCTTACGCAATAAAGGAGGTACTACCACCATCTTATCTGCCGGAACTTCGCGCATTTTCCGAAATGACAGGGCGAGCTTTTTCGTAGCACCGATAGCCGTTACACGGGTGAAAAATTTCAACAAAGATAAAGAGACTGCATTCAGCTTGGGAAAAGAGAAATCAGGATGCAGAAAAAGATACTGGTGAGCAATGCAAACCATCATCGCTTTCGGACGGCAAAACAAATAAGTCAGCCCCGTCAACAACTCATAAAAATTGACTACCACATCTGCACCTGTTTCCTTTATCATCCGGTTAATATAGTGTATACTAGCCGTATATTTATGCAGTCTCAATACATTATATCCTATACTTTTCAGCAAATTAACCTGTTTATTCTTTGCCGTAGGCAGAAAGTTCGGACTTTCAAAAGAATAGACCGGTGCATTGATTTTCTCCATAAAGAAATCAGGGATACGACGAGCCGGACTTTTCCCGACAAGCACACCGACAACCTGATGACCTTCGTCTGCCAGCTTCCGCCGGAGAGACAAGGCTTGTGTCAGATGGCCTCTACCCTCCCCTTGTATGATAAACAGCATTTTCATATCACTTCAGCATATAATACAGGTTTTGAAACAGATTCTTCCTCCATATCATACTCTGCCTTATTGTAAGTCAGAATATTCCATTCTCCTTGTTCATTTTCAACCAAAGCGGTCATACTTTCTACCCAATCGCCGGAATTCAGGTAATGAACATTGCCGTACCGGACATTTGCCGCCTGATGAATATGACCGCAGATAATTCCGTCAAGCCGTTTGACTTGTGCCAGTTTTACCAGTTCCTTTTCAAAATCGGAGATGTAAGAGACGGCACTCTTCACCCGGTGTTTCACATGCTGCGAGAGGGAAAAATAAGGTTTACCATGCTTTTCCCGATTCTTGTTATAAATCTTGTTCAGCCACAACAGGAAGGTATAACCGATATCGCCCAGCATCGCCAGCCAACGCATATTCGTTGTTATCGTATCAAAGATATCGCCATGGGTCACCAGGTAACGCTTCCCGTGGCTGTTCAGCAAATAGTCTTTTACGATAGAGATATTGGAGAACCGGAAAGGAACCAGTTTATCGAGGAAATCATCGTGATTACCACGGATATAAATGATTTGCGTCCCTTTCTTCTCCATCATTTTCATCAGAACTTTAAAGAAATCGGTTTGTGCCTGTTTCCATCGCTTGCCGGATTTCTGAAGTTGCCAGCCATCAATGATGTCACCGTTCAAGATCAGACGGTCGCAGTCAATATGTTTAAGGAAATTGGTTACTTCTTTCGTCCTGGAGTGTTCAGAACCCAGGTGAATGTCAGAAAGCACAACGGTCGGATAATATTTTCTTAGTTTCATACGTAAGATATTTACACTACACAAAGAAACGCAACCGCTGTTACAGCATTGCAACAACCGTATGAAGATACTTTTTCTTTTTCCACCGTAAATGCTTACATTTGCCCTTTCAAATTAAAACATAATCATTTTATGGATATTAACTCCCTCCCTGAGAGAGCTAAAAAAGTAGAAAAGGAAACAAAGACTTTTTTCAAATCTATCAAGAAGAACCGTCACCGGGAACTGGACGACACGATACATGCCATCCACCAGGAGATATTCGATTCAATCAATTGCCTGGACTGCGGGAATTGCTGCCGGACATTGGGACCGCGCATCACGGACCGTGATATCGAACGTATTGCACAGGCATTGCGTATCAAACCACATGAAGTTGTTCAACGACATTTGCATATCGATGAAGATAAGGAGTATGTATTCCGTTCAATGCCTTGTCCCTTCCTGGGAAGCGACAATTATTGCAGTATTTATGAGGACCGTCCGAAAGCCTGCCGGGAATATCCGCATACGGACCGGAAAAAGTTCTACCAGATACATGCACTGACAATTAAGAATGCAGAAACCTGCCCGGCAGTATTCCATACGTTAGAGCAGCTAAAACAAGAGTTTTAAGAAAAAAGCGACTTGCGATACCAGCTTAAAGAAACAAAAAAGGCATCCCCCAAAGAGGATGCCTTATAGTTAGGTACTAATTTATTAATCAATCTTCTGACTGAGTAGCTTCGTAAGCCTTCAACAGCTTATCCTGTACATCTGACGGTACAAGTTCGTAAGCAGAGAACTTCATTGTGAATGAAGCACGGCCACCGGTAATAGAACTCAAAGAAGTTGAATAGTTGGACATTTCTTTCAAAGGAACTTTAGCCAACAACTTTTCAAAGCCTTTTTCACTGTTCATACCCATAATGATGGCACGGCGTCCTTGCAAGTCGCTCATTACATCACCCAGATAATCACCCGGAACAGAAACTTCTACATCATAAACAGGTTCGAGAATCTTTGGACCAGCTTCTTTAAAGGCAGTACTGAAGGCATTACGACCGGCCAACATGAAAGAAATTTCATTACTGTCTACCGGATGCATCTTGCCATCATAGACAATGATGCGCACATCACGGGCGTACGAACCGGTTAACGGTCCCTGTTCCATACGTGCCATAATACCTTTCAGAATAGCCGGTAAGAAACGGGCATCGATGGCTCCACCAACGATACTGTTAATAAATACCAGCTTACCACCCCAGTCCAAATCAATAGTTTGCGTATCACGTACGCTAATTTTATATTCCTGTCCGCCGAAACGATACATATCCGGAGCCGGCATACCTTCGTAATAAGGTTCCACAATCAGGTGAACTTCACCGAACTGGCCTGCACCACCGGACTGTTTCTTATGACGATAGTCAGCACGGGCAGCCTTTGTAATGGTTTCACGATACGGAATCTTCGGTTCAAGATACTCAATCGGCAGCTTATCATTATTTTCAATTCTCCATTTCAACGTACGCAAGTGGAATTCTCCCTGTCCGGAAACGATAGTCTGTTTCAATTCCTTAGACTGTTCGATAACCCATGTCGGGTCTTCTTCACGCATACGGTTCAGGATTTCCATCATCTTTTCCGCATCCGATTCGTTAACCGGCTTAACGGCACGGCGGTATTTCGGGTCCGGATATTTGATAAAGTCGAATTTATAATCACATCCCTTACCATTCAGGGTATTACCGCGACGTACATCTTTCAGCTTCACTGTTGCACCGATATCACCTGCCACCATTTCAGACACTTCGTTACGAGTCTGTCCGGCTACGGAGAATAACTGTGCGATACGTTCTTTCGAACCACGGTCGGCATTCAGCAAATCGTCTCCTGCTTTTACTTTTCCTGATATCACTTTAAAATAGGAAACCTGGCCGATATGCGGCTCTATAGTAGTCTTAAAGAAGAACAGACTTGTCGGGCCATCGGCTACAGGAGTAACCTCCACGCCTTCGGTCGTTACCGGACGAGGCATCTTATCGGTACAAGGAACCACATTTCCAAGGAATTCCAATGTACGGCGAACGCACATATCACGTCCAGCACAAACGCAGAATACCGGGAACATACCGCGGATAACCAAACCGGCACGGATACCGGCACGCATATCGTCTTCGCTCAATGTGCCTTCTTCGAAGAACTTTTCCATCAGCATATCGTCATTTTCGGCAGCTGCCTCAACGAGCGCTTTGTGAAGTTCCATGGCTTTGTCCATTTCTTCTGCCGGGATTTCCAGAACGTCAGGCACACCGCCTTCGGGTTTCCAACGATACATCTTCATTTTCAATACATCGACAACGGCATTGAAAGATGCTCCTGTACTAACCGGATACTGGATAGGAACAATCTTGCTACCGAACTGATCTCTCAGCTGGGCAATTGTTCCGTCGTAGTCCGCTTTATCGTTATCCAACTGATTGACAACGAAGATAACGGGTTTATGAAATTGTTCTGTATACCGGAACTGGTTCATTGTTCCCACTTCCACACCATACTGGGCATTCAACACCATCAGTGCCGTATCGGTAACGTTCAGGGCTGAAACAGCTCCACCGATAAAGTCGTCCGAACCCGGACAATCGATAAAGTTCAGCTTCCTGTCTTGCCACTCAACACTGAAAACGGTTGAGAACACTGAGTATCCATACTCTTTCTCAACCGGGAAATAGTCGCTCACTGTATTTCCTCCGTCTACAGAGCCACGACGTTTTATAACTCCACCCTCGTAAAGCATTGCTTCAGCGAGAGTGGTTTTCCCAGAGCCCGAACTTCCCAAGATAGAGATGTTCTTAATTTCGTTTGTTTGGTATACTTTCATGATATCAGGTATTTTGAGTTTAACAATAAATATCATTACGTGAATTACTCACGAGGCCGCAAATTAGAGAATGTACAGGAAAAAAACAATTATCTGCCCCGTGTTTGAGAACTATGTTATGTAACAGGCCTCTTCTGGGATATTTTTTCGTACCTTTGTATAATAGATATAAATTAAGATTATTACTATGACAACTATGGAATTAAAAGCACGTAAAATGGATCTGGTTGAAGCTCTGATGCAACTGGATAACGAGAAACTGGCTAAAGCCGAGAAGTACATTAAAAAGTTACTATCCGACTCTCCGACCAAAACGTATGATATGCCTTCCGAACTCCTGAATGCATTGTTAAACCGAGCCGAAAATAATAAAAAGAGCGGAAACTATATCGAAGAGCAGGAAATGAGTGACTTCATAAAATCCTTACAATGAAAATAATCTGGGATCCTCTTGTAAAACAACAAATTGAGCAGATATTTAGATTTAACCAGACAACCTTTGGCACTTCCAAAGCCAAACATATTGTAGAATCTATATATCAGCATATTAATCTGCTAAAAAAATTTCCTCTTATGGGAACTATTGAGCAAAATACAACCGATTGGGCTCCACCTTACCGATATTTAGTTGAAAAACATTGTAAAATATATTACACAGTAGATAAAGATGTAATATATGTAGCATTGATTTGGGATACCCGTCAAGACCCTCAAAAACTATGGACAATACTCAAATAATGGCAGGCCTTTATATCCATATTCCCTTTTGTGCAAAACGTTGTTTGTACTGCGATTTTTTCTCCAATACGGAGATGAAGTACAAAGAGCCGTACCTTGCCGCCGTGATCCGTGAGTTGGAATTACGCAAGGAGTATACGGATGGCGAACCTGTCGAAACCATTTATTTCGGTGGCGGGACACCCTCCCAACTGGAGGCGAAAGATTTCGACCGTATATTCAATGCCATCCACCGGCTCTTCGATGTAAGCCATTGTCAGGAAATCACCCTGGAAGCCAATCCGGACGATATGACACCCGAATATGTGGCCTCCCTGCGCTCACTCCCCTTTAACCGTGTCAGTATGGGAGTACAAAGTTTCAAGGAAGAGGACCTCCGCTTGCTGAACCGTCGCCATAACCGGGAACAGGCCGTGCGAGCAGTCGAGTTATGCAAGGAGAACGGTTTATCGAATATCAGCATCGACCTGATATACGGCCTGCCCGGACAGACAGTAAAAGAATGGGAAGCCAATCTCGACACCACTATCCGGCTCGACATTCCACATATCTCCGCTTACCATTTAATATATGAAGAAGGTACGGCTTTATATAAACTAAAGGAAGCCGGAAAGATTTCACCCGTAGAAGAAGAGATCAGCGTGGCCCTTTTCACCTCACTGATAGAACGGCTGACGGCAAACGGATATCAGCAGTATGAAATATCCAACTTTGCACGTCCCGGAATGCTCTCCCGCCATAACAGTTCGTACTGGACCGGCAGGAAATACCTGGGGATAGGTCCGTCCGCCCATTCCTATAACGGAATAAGTCGACAATGGAATATATCCTCACTCCCGGCCTATCTCCGGGGAATCGATAGCGGTTCACCCGACATAGAATTAGAGGAACTGGATTTAAACACCCGCTACAACGACTTCATTATCACCGGACTTCGCACCATGTGGGGTGTCAGTTTAGTTGAAATTCAAAGACAGTTCGGAAAAGAGAAACTTGCCTACTGTCAAAAGCAGGCTGCCCCTTACCTTAAACAGGGCCTGCTTATTCAAAAGGGCGAAACTTTACTCCTTTCCAGGGAAGGGATTTTTATCTCCGATGGTATCATGAGCGACCTTTTATGGGTCTAATTTTAACAAAACAGCCCTCCGAAACAACGAAATGCGGGGTTATTCGTACAAATTCTGCACATTTTCACGATTTTTGAGAAATAAATTGTACAACATATAAAACTATTATCTATATTTGCCCTGTCAAAAGCAGCAAATAGTGCCATATTTATATATAATATCAGGTTGCAACGGAGCAGGGAAAACAACGGCTTCCTTTACAATACTTCCAGAAATGTTGAAGTGTAAGGAGTTCGTGAATTCCGACGAGATAGCCAAGGGGCTTTCCCCTTTTAATGCAGATAGTATCGCCGTAGCTGTAGAAGCAAGCCGTATTATGTATAAACGCATCAAAGAACTCATCGCAGCCGGTGAGACTTTTGCAATGGAAACTACGCTCGCCACCCGATCAGTCGCAAACCTGATCAGGGAAGCACAAAGGGAAGGATATTATGTGACATTGTTATATTTCTGGTTGAATACGCCGGATTTGGCAGTGGAACGGGTAAAAATGAGAGTGGCTGCCGGTGGTCATAACATACCGGAAAGTACTATCCGTCGCAGATACGAGGCGGGTATTCACAATCTTTTTGAACTATATATCCCCATTAGTGATTATTGGATGGTAACAGACAATTCTATGTCTCCGATGGAAGTAATCGCCAAAGGATTCAAGAATGAAAAAAAAGAGATATATAATTCGGATATTTACACTAAACTTGAACATCATGAGTGAACAAGAAGTAAGAGAATTTGAAGAGAATATAGTTAAAGGAGCCAATATAGCTTTTCAACGCTTAGTTAACCAGAAAAAGAAAGAAGACGGAGAATTAGTATTCTCACGTAACGGATATATTTTCCGCGTAAAAGCAGCTGAACTTGAAAAAGGCATGTTTTAATTATATCAGAATATAAAAAAAGCGAGTGATTGTATCAATCATTCGCTTTTTTTATGGCTTTAATCCCATCCCGGATAGCCAGACGTTCACATCCAGCTATCTGGAATTCAGATTTCTTTCCTATTATTCTACCAAATCCATCTCCTCCAGCAGATAGCCGGCTCCGGCATATTTGTCGATCAGGAATAAGACATAACGGATATCGACGATGATACTGCGCTGATAGTCCGGTAAGTACTGGATATCGCCGCCTACACCTTCCCAGTTACGGTCGAAGTTGATACCGATCAGTTCGCCGTTCGCATTCAGGACAGGACTGCCGGAATTACCTCCGGTAGTATGGGTCGTTGCACTGAAGGCTACCGGCATTCGTCCGTCGGGCATCTGATAGCGGCCGAAGTCTTTGGCTTCATAAAGCGCTTTCAGGCGGGACGGTACAACAAACTCCCAATTCGTTGAATCTTCCTTTTCCATCACACCGTCCAGAGTGGTCTGGCAGTTATAATAAACGGCATCCTTCGGACGATAGCCTTTCACCTGTCCATAGGTCAGGCGCAGAGAGAAATTGGCATCGGGGAAATTGGCTTTATCCTGATACATTGCCAGCAATCCTTTTACATATTCTTTATGAGCCAACGCATATCCGGAATCGAAATCGGCCAGGGCGGCATTCAGATTCGCTTTCTCCTCCTGCACGGATTTGGCAAACAAGATCATCGGGTCCTGCTCCAAGGCTTTCACGGAAGGACGCGTTTTGAACTTATCGAAGTTCTCTTCGCTTCCGTAGATAGATTTATCAAACAGGTAATCGACAAAACGGTCTACATCACCTTTGAATTTCTTGTCAATCAAAGAGAAATAAGCAGGCTGGGACTTTGCGGGAACCAGGCGGCGGTATTCTTTCAGCATGACCTTTGCAATCTTCTTGTCTACTTCCGGGGCATAATCCTTATCGGCAAAACGATGGTAAGCCATATCCAGCAGACGGATTTGTTTCTGTTGCTCGTTGCGGTCTTTTCCTCTCAGGGCATCACTGACGGACTGCACCTCTGTCGGTACTTTTGCAAATTCAATCCCACGCAGGATAGCCTCATCCAGCATCCAGCTACGGAAACGGAGGTCTTTCCGGTCGGAAACTATCTGTTCGAGGGTCGATAAGGCTTCCGGGTAGCTTGATTCGTTATTCTTTTGCGCCCAGGCAATCAGACGGTCTTGTTCTTCTTTTTTTACCTGCTCGAAGTTACGTTTCTTTATTGCCCAGTTGCTTCCGATAGCATTCTTATAGGCATTAGTCGAACCGGCATATTTGCTGGCGTACTGAATACGGACAGATGGGTCTTTCAGCATCTCGTCCAACATGACTTCCTGGCGAAGGTTACGGATATTGATACGAACTGTATTGTCTATGTCGCGACGTTCGGCCACCTCCCAGGAGGTATAGTACTTGTTTGTGCGGCCGGGAAATCCCATCATCATGGCATAATCGTCTTCTTCAACACCTTTGACGGATATTTTAAACCAACGCTTCGGACGCAGCGGGACATTCGATTCGGAATATTCCGCCGGATTACCGTTCGCATCGGCATAGACACGGAAGACGGAGAAGTCGCCGGTATGACGCGGCCACATCCAGTTGTCGGTATCCGCACCGAACTTACCGACAGATGAAGGAGGAGCACCGACCAGGCGGATGTCGGAATAGATTTTCTTCGTGAACATATAATATACGTTACCTCCGTAGAAAGCCTTAATCTCTACTTTCGTACCGGGATTATCCTGCAGGAACTTTTCTCCGACTTTGGCTTTCGCCAACCCGTTCAGGTATTTCGGGGAAAGGAAGTTCATGCTTTGCGGGTCTGTATCTTTCTCCAGTTCTTTCTTTACATAATCGGTTACATCTTCTATCTTGTCGATGAAGGTGACGGTCAGTCCGGGGTTCGGTAATTCCTGCTCACGGGTTGTCGCCCAAAAGCCATCGGTCAGATAATCATGCTCCAGCGTACTGTGTTGTTGTATCTGGCCGTATCCGCAATGATGGTTTGTCAGCAACAGGCCGTCCGGCGAAACGATTTCACCTGTACAGCCTCCGCCGAAGATAACAACCGCATCTTTCAGGGATGCGGAATCAGGACTGTAGATATCGTAATCCTGCAATTTAAGTCCCAGCGCCTGCATTTCCGGAAACTTCTGCTGCTGGAGTAACGGAAGCAACCACATGCCTTCGTCCGCAACAGCGGGCAATGACAGGGCGGCGGCCAGAACGGATAATAAGATTTTCTTCATGGTGTTTTATTGTTTAAATTATTATTATTTCTTTGTCCATTGGGAATAGGGTTCCTTAGTCAGCATCGAGTTGTAATATCTACGGTCGCCACTGACCTCTTCCCCTATCCAGTCGGGTTTCTCAAACGGTTCATCTTCGGAGGCCAGTTCTATTTCGGCCATAACCAGGCCTTCGTTGGCTCCGTGGAAGACATCGACCTCCCAGGTATGTTTACCGGCGCGGACCAGATGGCGCACTTTGTCGATAGCTCCGGGTTCGCAGAGGGTCAGAAGCTGTTCGGCATCCGGCAAAGGAATCTCCTGCTCGAACTCGTAACGGCTCAGGCCTTTATCATCGGAAGGGCCTTTAATGGTAAGAAAACCTTTCTCACCTCTTATACGGATACGCACCGTACGACCGGGCTGCGAACAAATGTAGCCTTGCACGATACGCTGGGAATCGCAGACTTCTTTAGAGAAGTCTCCCTTTACAATGAATTTCCTTTCTATTTCGGTTGCCATAGCTTGTTGCTGTTATAAACCGGAGCTAATACCTTTTTCCTCAGCAGGGAAGTTGTTGCCGACGACGTCGGCAATATTGTCGACACTGTCAGCAAAATTGTCGACGCTGTCGGCAACAGATTTCCTGCAAGGGTAAATAAGATTTACCCGGTTGTTATCGCCTGTTTATCAGGAGGTAATTCTTATTTGATAGTCACCATAGTGGCACCAAAACCGTATTCACGGAAAGATGCATCCTGATAATAGTATTGTTTGTATCTTGTTTTCAGTTCCTTTTCTATCGCTTTACGCAGAACGCCATCCCCTTTGCCATGGATAAAGACAATCTTTTGTCCTTTATGATTTGCGTACTTACCCAGTATTTCATGAAATTTATCCAACTGGTAGGTCAGCATATCCGCGTTGCTCAATCCGTTTGTATTGTCCAGCAGTTCCGTGATATGCAAATCGACTTCCAATACGGCGCTGTCCGATTTCTTCTTCACGATAGTCTGGGGAGCACGGCGGTCTTCCTGTACTTTCTGATACATCGCCTCTTTCAGGTCGGCCGCAGAAACAAGCAATTCCCTTTCCGGCACGTCGTTACGAACGATGGGATATACCATTGCGTCTTCCTCAAAGAAATCGTTTTCCATAAAACAATGCTGCTTATAGAACTTGACCGTATCGAGATGTAACTCAACGGAGATGGAGTTCTTCAGGGAATAAGGTTTGTCCTTCTTGAAAGCAATCAGCTGTACGCATATCCGTTCGAGGTCGTTCAGGTCTTCCTTGCCGAATTCTTCCAGGAAGATTTTCGTATTCGGTTCTATCAGGCCATTGTAACGGCTGACCCAGCTGTTGTTATGACGGTTCATATAGTTGAAGAACAGATAGTAGTTGCTGTCGTTGACGAAATAGGCTTCATAACCACTTTGCTGCATGACCTTTGTCGGTTCGAGCGGAAGATAAGCCAGATAGATATTCATCCGTTCCCCCTCGGCTGTTTCTTCAATTTTCACTTCCTCCTGTTTCGGCTGCGGTTTAGGAGCCGACTGTTGCACCTGCGGTTGCGGCTGTACTTTCGGACGGTTCGAACTATGCACCTGCATCTCATTCTCTCCGCCAACCACAACGCATTCACGAATCAGCGCCGGAATGTCGAATCCGTCTTCATCTTCCACCAGTACCTGGTCTTTTCCTTTAAAACCACGCACGATACCGCCTCCCGTTGTATTCAGGAAGCGGACTTTATCACCTACCTTTATATTACTCATAGCTTTTGTCGTTTATATTTCGTATCGACAAAGATACTTCATTATACCATAATATCATACAAATTTGTACTTTTGCACCCGGGTTCAACAAGAATGTGCCTGATAAACAGAGATAGCAATGGTTACAAAAACTCAACAGATAAGTATTGAAGATTATAATTATTCGTTGCCTGATGAACGAATCGCCAAGTTTCCCCTACCCAAGCGGGACGAGTCCAAATTGTTACTTTACCGTGACGGAAAGGTCAGCGAAAGCGTCTTCAAGCATATTACGGATTATCTGCCGGAAGGCTCACTGATGGTATTCAACAATACCCGCGTAATCCAGGCACGGCTGTTATTCCAGCGTGCAACAGGGGCACAAATCGAAGTGTTCTGCCTCGACCCAGCCGCCCCGCACGATTATGAACTTATCTTTCAGCAGACAGAAGCATGTAACTGGATTTGCCTGATAGGGAATGCGAAAAAATGGAAAGAGCCGGTTCTTTCCCGGGAAATTACCGTCGCTGGCCAGACGGTCAGACTATCTGCCGAAAAAGTGCAGAGTTACGGAGAGACGCATCAGGTACGTTTCAGTTGGGATGGTGGTTTCAGCTTTGCCGAAGTATTGGATGCCGCGGGAGAACTTCCGATACCTCCGTATCTTCACCGGAAAACAGAAGAAAGTGATTTAAAGACTTATCAGACTGTTTACTCCAAAATAAAAGGTTCGGTTGCCGCACCGACAGCCGGACTTCATTTCACACCGGAAGTACTGGCCGACCTGGATGCCAAAGGTTTCGGTCGTGAAGAACTGACGCTGCATGTCGGGGCCGGGACATTCAAACCGGTCAAGAGCGAAACGATAGAAGGGCACGAGATGCATACCGAATATATCTCCGTGCGCCGCAGCACCATCGAACGGGTGATGCAGAATTTCGGCAAGATCATTGCAGTCGGCACAACTTCCGTCCGCACGCTCGAAAGCCTGTATTATATCGGCGTCACGCTTGCCACCCATCCGGATGCGACTTCCGAAGAGCTGGTTGTCAGACAATGGATGCCGTATGAGGACGCCAATAACCGTCTGACACCGACCGAGGCTTTGCAAAACATACTCGATTATCTGGACAAACACCAGCTGAATACGCTGATTACAGCCACGCAGATTATCATTGCCCCGGGATATGAATTCAAAGTTGTAAAGGGAATCGTCACCAACTTCCACCAGCCGAAAAGCACTTTGCTGCTGTTAATCTCAGCATTCGTAAAAGGCGATTGGAAGAACATCTATGATTATGCCCTGGGACATGATTTCCGCTTTTTGAGTTATGGGGATAGTTCGCTGCTATTATAATAATGAATCCCGGTCCGGGCAATATCCTATCAATCCGTTCGTTATTACATAATATAAAGATTATCCGGTGATGAATAAGAAGATTACTCCCTATATACTACTGTTTTTAACCGCATTACTGCTGTTTTCCTGCAAATCGGCGAAGCTGAGCGATGCAGAAGAGAAGCAGCGGATTGGTGAATACTTTGAGGCGGCGGCTATTTACCGGAAAGTGTATACGAAAACGTCTCCGCAGAAACGGGATCTACGCGGGTATATCGCCTACCGGATGGCTGAATGTAACCGGCTTATCAATAACACTCCGAGGGCGACCAGTGCCTATATGAATGCGCTGCGCTATGATTATCCCGACAGTATCGTGAGCCTGCGTCTGGGACAGATGTACCAGAAAAGCGGAAAATATATGGACGCCATACGCCATTACAAGGACTTCCTGTTATTAAACCCGGAAAGCCAACTGGCCCTCAACGGTATCAAAGGAAGCGAACTGGCCCCGCAATGGAAACAAAACCCGAGCCGTTATATCGTTAAGCGGATGGAGAAATTCAACTCCCGCCGAGGCGAATTCAGCCCGATGCTTTACGGTGAGAAATACGACCAGCTCTACTTCACCTCTTCCCGTACACCGAAAGGAGCCAACAAAGACAAAGACGAAACGATCAGTGCCATCACCGGCCAGCGAAACAACGATTTCTTCCTGGTCAAACAGGATGAACAGGGCAACTGGCTCGCCCCCGTCGAACTGGAGGATGAAGTAAATACCGAATTTGATGAAGGAACCCCTTCTTTCTCGAAAGACGGCAACACCATGTATTACACCTATTGCGCACAGGACCCGGAAGGACCGCGCACGTCAGAAATATATGTATCCACCCGCAGCAGTGCCAAATGGGGAAAAGGGACACGTGCCAGCATCGTGAAAGACTCGGTTACCGCCCTGGGACACCCGGCAGTCTCGCCCGACGGAAAATACCTGTATTATGTATCGGACGCTGTCGGCGGTTTCGGAGGAAAAGATATTTTCCGCTCCCGGCTCGTAGGCAATGACTTCGGCCCCATGGAAAACCTAGGGCCGGACATCAATACACCCGGCGACGAAATGTTTCCGTACGTACGCGACTCCGTCACACTCTATTTCGCCTCCAACGGCCATCCGGGCATGGGCGGACTGGACCTGTTCAAAGCAACCCAGGACAGCACCGGCAAATGGCATGTCGAGAACCTGAAAGCACCCATCAACTCGATGGGTGACGATTTCGGCATCACCTTCGAAGGAGATAAGGAGAAAGGCTTTTTCAGCTCCAACCGCAATGACGCCCGCGGCTACGACCACCTGTACTCATTCGAGCTTCCTGTCATAACCATCTTTATCGAAGGTATCGTGTCTGATGTGGACGAGAATCCGATTGAAGACGCAACAGTCCGCATCGTCGGAAAAGACGGGCTGAACGAAAAAGTACTGGCAAAAAAAGACGGTACCTACCGTGTAGAACTGGAACGTGATATCCGTTACGTAATGATGGCAAGCGCCCGCGGTTACCTCAACCAGAATTTCGAACTGAAAACCGGACCGGAAGAAAAGAACGAAACGTATATCGTAGACTTCTACCTCTCCCCGATAAGCAAACCGGTAGTTATCGAAAACATCTTCTATGACTTCGACAAAGCGACCCTGCGCCCCGAATCACAGAAGGCACTGGATGAAATGATTAAGATGCTGAACGACAACCCGAACGTAACAATCGAATTGGGAGCGCATACTGACCGTAAAGGAAGCGACCAGTATAACGAACGCCTGGCACAACGCCGTGCCCAATCAGTAGTGGATTACCTGATAGCAGGAGGTATCGAAAAAGAACGCCTGGAGGCCAAAGGCTATGGCGAAAGCGTACCGAAAGTTATCAATAAGAAGATGGCAAAGAACTACGATTTCCTGAATGAAGGAGATGTATTGACGGAAGAGTTTATCCTGACGCTGACTCCCGAACAACAGGAAATAGCAGACCAGATAAACCGCCGCACAGAATTTAAAGTACTAAGAACAAACTATAACCTGTTCTAAAAGTCGTTATTCCGTTTTACTCTTCGCCAGCACTTCGGAAAAAGAGATGGGCCAGTCAATCGCGCTCATCAATGTTTCGAAAACCAAGCGGTAGTTAAGCGGAATAACCATATACTCTGAATACAGGTCACATACGGTCAGTGCCAGCATCATCTTGATGTTGTAATGCGCCCCTTTCAGGACTACCAGGCTTTCCAGGACCGAAGTATCCCGTGCCTTCTCAAAATCCTGCTCCGTCAAAAGGATTTTATTCTGCAACTGTTGATAATGGGGACAATCAGATACGGAGGCATAGCCATCCGTTCCTTCGGCGATATCCAGTAAAACACGGCAAACAGCAATCCGTTCTCTTTCTTTTGGGTTCATACGTCAATCAAGCCGCCCCGTTTCCCTCGTTTGGCATTTTTATATCATAAAGAAGCGTGGAAACTGTTAATCCATTATTCGGAACTGAGGTATCGCCAAACACCCATCGAACAAATAATAAGACAACAGCCCACGCTCTATTCTACATACAGGAGTATATATAACAAGCGTGAGCGTTCAGTTGTCTATCATCTTTGTCCGACTAGAAACTTGGCGATTTTCAGTTCCAAAGATAATATCTTAAACGCTTACATATCGTTCCCAAGGAGAGCAACCGAAACTCAAAGGACGGCTTCCCCATTGAACGAAGCAAAGATAGCTAAAAGCAAGAATATATATTCTTTGCAAAGAATTATTAACAAGAAAAAAAGATATACCAAAAGGATATTACCGGACGCAGACGACGCAGAAAGCGCAGAATAACGCAGACTTATTAATTAAAATAGTATCTGCGTTATTCTGCGCTTCGTCTGCATTCCTTACTACAAACTGGAACTACTTACTCCACCGTAAACTTATAGATACATTCACTGAGGTACTTTTCTCCCGGATTAAGCACTACACTCGGGAAATCCGGATGGTTGGGTGAATCCGGATAATGCTGTGTTTCAAGACACAAAGCACCACGATGCGGATATAAAACACCATGTTTTCCGGTATCTTTTCCATCCATGAAGTTTCCGGTATAGAACTGGATACCCGGTTCATTGGTATATACTTCCAGAGCGATACCGCTGGTCGGAGAATACGCCTTGGCTGCCAGAACATTCTTATCGCCGTTTGTATTCAGCACCCAGTTCAGGTCATACCCACGCCCGAACTGCAATTGCTGGAACGGGTCGTTAATCTGTTTGCCGATAGCTACCGGAGTACGCAAATCCAGCGGAGTACCATCAACAGGACTGATACCTACGGGAATCAAAGTGCTGTCAACCGGAGTGTAGTTGTCTGCATTAATCATAACCAACTGGTCCAACACATCGGAACCGGGAACACCGGAGAGATTAAAATAACTATGGTTTGTCAGGTTCACAACCGTCTTCTTGTCGGTTGTTGCTTCATATTTGATACCGACAGCATTGTCATCCGTCAATGTATAAGTAACCTTGATATCCAGATTTCCGGGGAAGCCGGCTTCACCGTCTTTTGAAAGATAAGTTAACTCCAGCGCCTGGTCGTTCAGCTGCTTAGCATCCCACATGCGAGCGTGATAACCCTGCGGACCACCATGCAGGCAATGCGCACCGTTATTTTGAGGAAGCGTATATTCAATATCATCCAAAGTAAACTTACCCTGATTGATACGGTTTCCGTAACGTCCGATCAAAGCACCATAGTTTCCGTCCGACTGCACATACTGCCCGATATTATCATAACCCAGCACGACATCGGTCATTTTTCCATTCTTATCCGGAACCATTACAGAAACCAGGCGTCCACCGTAGTTTGTAATACAAGCCTCTGCCCCATTCTTATTCTTCAACACATACAAGGCGGTCGGCTTACCTTCCACTTCCGATACAAAATCAGACTTCATTAACCCGGAGAGTGTAGCCTCTTCTCTTTTTTCGCCGCATGACAGCAATAAACACATTGCCATAACAGCCATACATAGTCTTTTCATTTCAAATTGATAAATTAAAGTGTTTGTTGGATATAGGGCAAATATACGCCATTCTAGTCAGAATCTCCTTCATCCTCCGAATAATAATATCTTTTAACGAACCCGGAACTTCATCGTCTGTACACCTTGTTCTCCTTCGACTCTCAAGGAATAAATTCCAGCAGGAAGGGAGGACAGGGAAACGGTTTCTCCCGGACGGGCAGAATAGTAGAGCTGTTTTCCACTCATTGCATAGACTGTCAGGTTTTTGTAATTACCATTCAGATACAGGATATTATCAACGACGGAAATCAAATCGGATGGCAATTGTACTTTTTCTGTTGAAACCGGGTCTTTATAGATCAGTTCCACACTTTGCACCGATAAGGTATTATTCTCCTTTATCAGGCTGCGATTACGGTAATCGGCACCGGATATGGTTATATTCATCTTCTCCGGGGCTTCTTCCGACAGGTAGTCGACAGGTACCGAGATACGCGTCCAGTCGGATAACTCGCCTTTTATTTCAAATTCAGCTTTACCGATCAGGGTAACAGAACCATTCTCCGCCAGCACATCTTTCTCATTATCTATCAATTCTTTGTCATCCGGACTTTGGGAAACGACTGTTCCTTTCCAGAGATAAAGGACCATCCAGGCTGTTTCTTCCGCAACGACTTTACGTTTGAATACACCGACAATAGAATCCGGACGATGGGTAAATTCTATTCCTCCGGTTGTTCCTCCGTCACTCTTGGATATATCCGAAATATTGGCATATACCCAGGGAGTTCCCAGAGAGATATAAGCCGGTGCATTCGACCCGATTCCAAACAAACCGACAAACTGGTTAGTCAACTGCACGGAGCCATCCGAATTGCGGGTTACCAACTCTTTCTTTACACCCATCTGACTGACATTCGATGCCTTCCAGAAAGCCGGTTGCTTGCCGACTCCATTATAGCCGGTCTCCCATTCAGCAGAGAAATCGCCATTGGGAACAGACTGGGCACTCACATAACTAAAAAAAGCAGCTCCGTTAATAATCAGGACACAGCACAAAATCCTTAGTAGAAATTTACTCATAATACATTACTTTATAGTGGTTTACAAGGCAAATATACAAAAGCCCCCCGGAATAATATCCGAGGGGCTCCGATTTTTTATCCACTTCCCGAAAGGGAGACAGGAAATATTACTTCTTAACAATCTTCACAGTTTTCGCTTCGCCATTCGTCAGGACGATCCGTACCAGATAGTAACCGCTACGCAACTGGCTCAGGTCGATAACCTGCTCAGGATTCCTGAACAATTTCTGAAGTTTACCGGATGCGTCAATCACATAGATTGCTTCTACCGGCATTTCGGAAACGACTGTCGCATTGTATTCTACGATTGTAGGATACAAACCGACACCTTGTAAAGTGATCGACTCATTGCCTACTGCGCCCATCTTCACATTGAAAGTCACAGAATCACGATGTGACAAGTGGTTTGTAGATTCCGGTATAGTGATATATACCTTGGTTACACCTTCGGATTTACCGATAACGTGTACGCCTTCTACATGGTTACGCAGGCCGGCAACATCAATATGCTCAGCAGCGAAAGATATCTTCGCCGGAGATTCGCAGTTCGCATATAGCAGAACGGAATCACCAACTGTAATCGTTGTCGATTCGACTGAATACTGTAATCCGGCTGCTGCTTTCGCTATATTCAACTTGCCAGGAACCAGTGTCACGGCATAGTTATCTTCATCCGAACTCAGACAGTCGATAACCAGATCGTAAGTGCCGGCATTGACCGGTTTCACATTCGTCTTCACCGTGTAAAGGAAATTCAGGGCATCCGGATTATCGTTACCGACGAAGCCTTCATATACAGGTTTGAATTCCGGTATTTCATCACCGTAAACGATGTTGACGGTTCCGGCACTGATCTTCAATAAAGCCTTCGATACAGAAAGTGTTCCCGTACCTCCTACGATTGTATAGTTCGCACCCGGATCGCCACCTTCTACATACAATGTATAACTACCGGCACCGGTTATGTCGCCGGAAACTTTTACAGAAGGAGCAGAAGCCGCCTTGAAGTCATCGCTACCGATAAAGCCGGAATAAGTATATTCGAATGTAGACGGCAAAGCCTCGCCATAAGCAATCAGTGCATCCTTCGGTTTCACATATACTTCACGCGGATTGATCTGCATCTTTTCCTTGCGGACAAGCAGTTCGGAACCGTTATGTTTCACAAAGATGGAGATGTTATAGGTTCCCGCATCGACCGGCAGATCGTAATCACCGTTATAAGTAACAATCGGAGTGTATTCGGTAATACCCTTCAGATCGGTCAGTTTTACATCGGCTGCTTTACCTTTACCATCGTAATCAAAGACCATATTACCCAATACGACATTGTAGTCTGCTTCGTTTTTCAGGCGTACTACTTTAAATACTTCCGACTTCAACGCTTCTTCCTGTCCGGATTCTGCATTGTAGCGGGCAGTAATGGTAACACCATCGTTTTCTGTCAGTGCTTTTGCACGCAGATACCAGATGCTTTCCACCTTCTCTACCTGGATCAGAGCCGGATCGGATGATTCGTAAATAATCTGTGAACCTTCGGCAATCACGGTCGATCCTTGTTTTACAACTGCATTCAGACGAACCAGGTCACCCACGATCAGTTCATTCTGTATCGGAGTCCAAACCATGACATAACTGTTATCCGGATACACCTGATAGCGCGCCTTTCCTACAATTGTAATTTCGTAGTTCGGATTTTCCTTGTTGATATCGGTGATACCGGTCAGTTCATAGGTGCCTACCGGTAAGATACCCGCCGGACGGTTATTTAGAACCAGGTTCTTGATACGGTTTCCGACAGCTACGGTAGCAGTCGAATCCAGGCTGTTAGCCGATTCGTCGAGCTTGAAGCCTTCGTAAGAGATAAACTCTTTCTGAACTTCCGCCTTATTAAATTCAGGATCGGCTGAACCGTATGCTCTCTTGATTGTATCCAGACGGATGATCAACGGAGCTTTCGCCACTTCCAGGCGGACACTGTCGTTGGTCATTGTTCCGGGAACCAGCGTGTTCATAATCAACTTATAGTTACGGTCCTTTGCCTGGAACGGAGGCTGGATGGACTTATCTTCAGTAACCACCTTGATATGCAGTGTGTCGTTGTAAGAACCTGCATGCAACGTATTATCGGCAGCAACTGGCTTAACGACAACTTTCGGCATGAAGTCGATGATATCGTCAGGAGTTGTTGTTGTCTGATATTTCGCATCGAAGATGGCTAAGCCACGCTTTTTGTCAGCGTCATTCGGTTCGAATGTCCAGGTAGTATCCTTATCGGCTTCACCATATACACGGTCAACAATTACTTTCCATATAGCCAGCGGACGCTGGTTGATAAGGAACGAACCGTCAACGGTTTTGAATGCGTAGTTCAATGAAGATACTTTGTCGATGTTATCCACTTTGGCAACATACAGGCTGTCTTCTTTCTGATTCGGTTTCTCACGCTTCAGGTTCACCTCGGTCTTTTCAGTCGCTTTTTTGCCTTCATAATCGAAGTATCCGGCAAGCGGAGCTACTTTGAAGCCTTTGTCGCCTTCGGCTGTCGCAGAAATATAATTTACTGCCTCAGCTGCTTTCGAGAATGCATAAGAAGGAGCACTACCAGTTTCCAGACGTTTAGCCAGATAGAAATAACCGTCAGGATTAGGTTCACCGTAAATCTTTTGCATTACCTTGACCGGTTTATCGTTGATAATAACTTCAGCACCAGCCGGGAATACGGTGATCGTGATGGTATCTTGCTTCACTTCGTACTTTCCTGCAGCGATTGCCTGGATATCGTAGTTAGAAAGAGTAGTCGACACTGTAGTTGTTGCTGCAGCATTTAACTCATAACTATATGTTCCAACATCACTTTTTGATTGACCTAATGCAGCCGAAGTAGCCGTATGAACTACCTGCAGTTTGGTTGTACCGAATAATGCCTCCAGCGTCTGGTCGTTCTTCAAAGTACCTTCTGTGATGAGGAGTTCTTTTCCGAAGATGTTCTTCACATTCGCATCGTCATACAAACGTACGCTGTCGGGAACAGCCAGTGTCAGCGGAGATTGTTTTATCGTCAGAACACCTCCGAGAGAAGCTCCACCGGTAGATATCTGTAAATTCAACTCATAATTCTGAGCTTGTCCACCTTCCAACTGAATGACATGCAAGGTATTTGCTGCTGCCGTTTTAGTTGCAGTCGGGAAAGATACATTCGGCAATACATTCACTTGTGAATTCGTGAAAATAGCCTCCGTATCATCATTCACAAACCCGCTGAACACAAAGTCTTTGGCAGACCAGGGAGTAGCCGGGTTTTCGTCTCCGTAGAAACGGCTGGTGTCTTTGGCTGCAATGCTCAATGTAGCCTTATTCACTGTCAATGTTCGAGTTATAGAAGCATCACTCCGGTTACTGGTAAAGAAAACTACATTCTCACCATTTGCCGTATAGCTAAAATAATTCGATAGATTATCGGCTACAAACCCAAGAGCCTGTCCGCCCCCGACTGTCGGCGTCGCAGAAAATTTCAATACACTGGCTACGGTAGCACCATCCTTGAAAGATACGGTTCCATTCAAACCGCTGGTCGTTCCGTCCTCTGCTTTCACATACAGATAACTAAAACTGCTACCTGTCAAGCCGGCATCGGAAACAACCGTATTCATGTCCTGTCCATACGTCATCGTTACCGGATCTGCGGCATTGAAACTTACATATATGGTATCGGGAACAGCCGTTTGCGCCTGCATGATACCGCCTGAAACAAGCATCAGGGGAAGCAGCATAAGCTGCTTCCTCGATGTTAATATTGATTTAATATATTTCTTCATACTAAATTAGTTTTACAGGTTACTTCTTAATGATCTTCACTGATTTGAAGGTTCCGTCTTCCAATGTTACATTGAGCAGATAGATACCTGATCCAAACGATGACAGATCAATAACAGATCCCGGTTTGCGAATTACTTTCTGTAACGTACCGTTCATCAACAGCAATTCAACTTGCTTGATTTCAGAAGGAGCGGCCACTGTTACAGAATGGGTAAACAGTCTCGGATATACTTCGATGTAGTCTGTTACTGTGATCTTTTCGTTATCGACAGACAGATATTCGTCGTCTACAAGGAATGTTACCACTACAGGTTCAGCTGCGTTATAGTTCTTGTTACCATGCTGCATAGCTGTAACCGTTACGGTTCCGGAAGTAACCGGAGTCAGAATCCATGCATCTCCAATCTGGTTCACATAGGCTACTGCATCGTTAGACGAATTGAATGTTACAGGAAGTTTACTTGAAGCAGAAGCGGTCAGAATAACATCACCACCTTCTACGTCGATCACGCTTTCCGGATTCCATGTAATCTTCTGCGAAGCGGCGATAACAGAATATTTGCCGTCCACGTAAGAAACTTCGTAGTTGTCTGAAGTATAGTTATCAGAGAATGTGATCGGATAAACTCCTGCATCTGATGTTCTTGTAACAGTCGAGCTGATACGCGGAGCGAAACCAAGATCTTTCAACGTCTCACTTTTCACGAAACCTGTAGCTGTATAAGTCAGTTCTTCCAGCTCCTTGCCGTAAACCGATTCCTTATTATCTGCCAGGATCGTCAAAGCAGCTTTGCTGACTTTCAGGAATCCGGAAACATAAGTAACCACATAATTGTGACCGAAGTCCTGTGCCGAATACGGAGTCAGTTTATAAGAACCGGCCTTGCCGTTGTATGCTTCAATACGTACAACCGGAGCCTGTCCCACCTTGAAGTCTTCGCCATTCAGGAAGTCATTCTTATTGTAATCGTAAGCATTCGCATAAGAAGGCAATTCATTGCCGTACTTGATGTCGAAGCTACGGGCTGTTACCACCACGGCTTTCGGAGCAATCACCATTTTATTCTTAGCGGTGTAAGCATAAGTGACAGAACCGAGTGTAGCCTTCACCGTTACAGTATATACACCGGCATCTGTCGGAGCATCCTGTGATGACGGATAAGTTGTCGGTACTGAACCCAGCTGGTCGCCTTCATAATAGATACTGAAGTCTTTCACTTCTTCACCTGTTTCTACGTCGGTCACCTTCACGCTGACAGTTCTAGGATTGCCGTCATAAATACTTGTTACGTTAGAAACGATCACGTTTACTTTAGCTGCGTCACCTTCCGGAGCGATCACTTTGATCGTACCTGTTACAGGAGTTGCATCTTCGTATGTATCGTCACCGTCGGCATATACCGTGATGGTTACATAATCGTCGCCTTCCGTACGTACATGACCTGTTACAGCATACTTGCCTCTGGCAACTTCAGACAGGATAACACGTTCGCGGTCGTTGCCCGACAGTTCGTAACGGATATCATTGATAGACGGCTTGCCGTCGGCTTCCGATTTCAGGTAAGCAGACAATTCTACCGTTTCGCCAACCGGGATTACCAGATTACGCTGATCGTACGGCCAGATGATCGTACGGCGGATCTTGTCGATAGACAATGTTCCGTTTTCGTGCGTTACCGTATAGTTGCGTGCAACACCTTCTGTCGTGAAGTAGATGTCGTAAGAACCACGTGAATCGGATTTAGCATCCGTAGCGATCTTCGGCATTACCGAGAATACGTCTGCCAGATTTTCATATTCATTATTCTTCAAACCGATATATTCGATTTCAAGATCCGGGTTACCACCGCCATACGGACGGCTATAACTCTTCGCACGTACTGTCAGCGGAGCCTTCGTAACCGTCAGACCAGCATTAACAATAGTAGCACCTGTAATATCGAAGTTCGGAAGCAATGCTGCAATCTGTGCGGCAGCCGAAGAAGTCAGACGTAATTCATACGTACCAACGTCTGTTTTCTTATTAACACCCGACAAATCCAACCAACTTGTACGGTTCACATTTTCTGCATTCAGCAATTTGCTGATCTCTGCCTGGAATGCGTCAGATAATTCACCTGTCACAGCGGCATAAACGTCGGCATCTGTTGCATCTTCCCCATATTCACGGGTTACAGAAAGAGTGATAGTCAAATCTGCTGCTGTCAACGGCGCCGGAGTCACAGTTACTTTTGCCTGCGTTTCGCTGGCGGTGAACTTAACACCGATAACCGGAGTCAACATTTCTCTTGTCATATCATCAATTACACGGAGCTGGTAATCGCCTATAGGAGCATCTACTTCGTATACGTCAGCATCAACCGGTAAGATTGTCTGGAACAGGTCGATTACATTCTTTTCAGCCAGTAATTTCGCTGCATTCAGTTTAGGTTCGGTAGCAAAGTTTAAAGCGACCTTCAGGTCTGCCGCCTTTGTTACTTCCGTTCCATATACTTTTGTATAAACATCTTTAGCCGCTTTTACTTCTACGGTAGCCGCAGTTACCTTCAGATTAGCCAGATCAGTGTCGAGCTGTATGTCGAAGTTACCGATAACAGATTTCAACAAAGAAGCATCGACGATACGAAGTTTATAGTTACCCTGAGTCACGTTATTCTTGATCGAATCAACCAATACGCTATTCAACGTATTTCCGTGGAACTGAAGCTTGTTGTTGCGATACAACGCCCAGTGCAGTTTATTCGTGCTAAACAATTGGTTCCAGCGGGTTTCAGTCATTGCAGCTTTCGGATTTTCAGGATCTTCTTCGATAGATACCAAGTTGAATCCATAATCGCCGGCAGCCAATGCCAGATTAGTCAGGTCGTAAACAGGAACACCGTTTACAATACTCCAGACACCTTTCAATTGTTCTTCGCTGAATGTAACAACGATACCCGGAGCTACCACTTTCACTGCATCGACAGCAGTAACTGCTTCCGAATCAGGAATAGTTGTAACTTCTGTGCCTTCGATAGCATAGACGAATGTATAATCGTCGGAAGTCAACTCTACCGTATAGCTGTAATTACCGATCACCGGATTTTGCTTATCCATCTGTTTGTTGGTAATCACCAGGTCTACCGCTACCATATTATCGGCTGTCAGCTTAGCATTCAGTGCCAGGATATCATCGGTAATCTGTTTGATGATTTCCGCTTTCGTTGCTTTACCGAATGTGAAGGCCGCTTTTGCAGCTGTTCCTTCTTCTGCAGTTGCAGCCAAATAAGTAGGCAATGTAACAGTCAGTTTGCGCTGTCCGATTGAAACACCGTCACCCTGCTGATGTGCATAACCGACGAATGCTGTATTTCCGTTATAAGTAAATGTAAAGTTATCCCATGCAGCGCGCTGCTCTTCTTTTACAGTAATTGTATAAGGATAGTCACCCACGGCAGGAGGAGTAGCATTTACATTATCCAGATTGACAGTAAACATATCAGACAAATTATCTGCCAGGCATGCATACAGACTGAATAGGTCGTTGTTGCCATCCAGGAATTTGTTCAACAGATCGTTTTCAATAGAGACTTTAGTTCTTCCGTATTTGTAGGAAGTTACCGGGAACGTTAACTCGATAGCCGCTTTGTTTACATTCAGCTTCTGACCACCGGTTGTTGTTATTGCAATATTGTTGTTCACAAGATTTGCAAACTCAACAGTATAACTATAACCTGCTTTTGCTGGAACAGGGCCTTCTGCCGGAGCGTCCAAAGTTACAGTTAAGCTCTTTGCCGGTTTCATCAGTTTAGCCACATCTGCAAAGAACTTGGCATTAGCCGGATCTTCCAGAATAGCATTCTTGATAGAATCCTGCAAAGCAAGTTTCGTATTGATGTCGCGGTAAGTAACGTTGACTAATGGCAATGTCACTTTATGTTTTGCTTTCTGGATTGCAACAGACAGCTTGTACACGAATTCATTTCCGTCTACTTCCAACTGTCCTTCACTTACCGTGTAAGCAAACTTATAGAACTTCTCGAAGTCTGCTTTATTGGCAAATTCCAGTTTATAGCCATATACGTTAGTTACCTCGGGATATGAGTTATCGGCAATCGCTTCCGATGTGCTACCCGATTCGTTGTAGATCAAAGAAATCTTTCCACCCCAGTTGCTCAAAGTAGGTATCTGCGGGAATAAAGCTTCTTTGTCAGCCTTAATCTTTCTCTGGATATCAGCCAGGATATCATTTCCATATTCTTCGGCCGTCTTGCCAAATGTCAACGGACTCTTGATATAAGCCGGAAGCGCTGCACTCATGTGGTAAGGAACACCCGGGATATCACCTTCGTCACCGAATGTGATCGAACCAAGATAAGTTGCGAAGTATCCACCACCTAAAAGATTTGGAAGCGGGATCACATGCGACGGATCACATTTGATATCTCTTACTTTCGATGAGCTCTGGAAGAAGACCGTATAAGACTGTGTACGAGGAATATACAAAACAGAAGAGATTGTTACCCCCATCAGATCCGGATTTGTCAACAGTAGATCGGCTTTGATCCATTGTTCTATTACCTCATCAGTCAGGCTGCCGTCGTTCTTATTGAATGTATAAGTATTTAACTTAAGTGTCAAAACAGGACGGGCAATCAGGCCGAAGTTTCCAGTATATACATAAGAAGTACCTTCTGTGGTAATTCCGGTTGTACTGCCATTCACTGTAATCGATTTGAAATCTGCTACAGCATCGGTAAATACTACTTTATAAGTAGATTTGAAATCACCGTTCTTATCTGTAATATCTCTGTCGCGGTTAATATTCGGCAATGTTACCTCACCAATATATTCAGCCAGCCCCGGATTGGCAAACAGGATAGCAGATTTGATGCGTTCGATAATTTCCTTTTTCGTGATACCAGCCACAAAATCATACTCGAAATCAACACCGCTCATAGTTACGGAAGCATCCTTACATACGAAGTTTGCATCGTTACGGAGTTTGATTTCAACGCTGTTTACAAAAGTGATGACAATCTTATCTGTTGCGGAATTATCCACATACACATTCTGCATGTCAAGATCAACCGCTTGCAAATATTTGCTCTTGTTGATAGTGATCTTATAGCCATACGTTGTTCCTTCTGCTACTGCATTATTCTGACCAACAACCGTACCTTGGGCATTCAGAAGAGCCACGGCATAGTTAGGAGTATATTTGTTTCCGTTCTTTTCGACTGTCAGGATACCAGCATTCTTCAACAACAGATCGTTGGCTATCAGAGTCGTTACGTCTTTTGCTTTCCAGTCGTACACATACGTTTCCGAATACTTCGGCAGACGCATAGTTGTTGCTGTTGTCGGCAAAATCTTTACAAACAACAAGGCGTTATTGAATACACATACATTTTCTGTCGCCTGCAGATTTCCTGAAGATACAGAACCACCGGTCACAAATGTATAATCGTATTTCGATTTATAGTCCGGATCGGAAGGATCGGAAACTGTCACCGTATAAGCGATCTGTGTATTATCGGCTGTCGGTAATTGAGAGATACCCGTTACTGTAGCCGTTAATCCGGTTTCAGTAAACATCGTCTCGTTGATCGTATTGATAGAGGCGGCCAGATAAGCTACCAAATCGGGAACAGAAGCAAACTCACTGCCTATCTCGATCGGATTTGTGATACGATCCGGCAATGCAATCGTTACAGATGTTTTCTTTACGGAAATAACATTCTTAACCTTATAACTATTTGTTGCTTTGTCAAACGATACAAATTGCGAACCAACCGAAGTTGTTGTTTTTCCACCATCCGTATAGTTAGCATCCAATGTAACAATATAACTATATACATTACCCGGTGTCAATTTACCACTGGTTACTTCCGAATTGAAGCCGTCGTTTGTATAAATCTTAACATCAACGATACCTCTGATAGCTGATATCTGGCTCAGGATTCTATTCTTCGCCTTATTTACCGTCACGGCATCCAACTGTCCTAAAGCGGTAGTCTGCAACCAGACAGGGAGTTCTACTTCCCCAATCTTTTGTTGGCTGATCGTGAACTTAGCCGTAGCCGTAAAGACATCACCCGTTGCTCTTGTTCCGTTATCTACGGTTACTTTAGAGAAATCGTAAACATCACTGGTAGGCAATGTCAGTTTAAGGGTGTAGGTTCCTGCCGGAGGAGTCGGGGTTGTCAGTAAATCGTATTCCGTATTATCAGTAGCGACCAATGTCAGAGAATACCCCTGTGCCATATCCGGCATCTTGTCCAGCGAAATAGCATTACGCAAGGATGTCGAAGGATCGGTACCATACGTTACAGCCGTAAATTTAGCTGGGAAAATAATTTTGCCGGTTGCAGCTACAACTGACTTCTTTACTTCTACTTTATTCACAGCAGAGAAGCTGCCTGTCTGACCTTCCAGAATAATCTGGGCTGCCGTAGTCTCAGCATCGGTGAAACCAATCTTCAGATCTTTCTTTGCACGAACATCGAAAGTATAGGAATAAGTACCTACTGCCAAAGGATATGCAGGCGAGCCTGTGATCTGTATGTTTTCGAACGAAAGCACGCCATCATTGATCAGCGTCTGGTTCTTTTTGGACAGACCGGCCAGGATAGCACTCTTCAATGCTGTTTCGTCCTGAACCTGGGCACTTATCGGAGTATAATTTGCTACTGTAAATACCGAAGCATCAAGAGTCGGTTTTATTACAATACTGTTACCGACACTCACCAACTGTCTGTTTGCTATACCTTCTACTCTCGTCGGATCAATTGTTGTAACACCACTTATCTGGGCATTCGACCGGACAAAGTCAACGATCAGATCATCCGAATTAATGTTTATTTCAAATGTATATGTATAATTCTTTGCAGTTAACCCATCGGTATAGACTGTACCGCCATTAGATATCTTCACATCTGAGATATGTATATCGTTCTTTTCAGTGCCTGGTATTTCGGCTTCTATCAGATTATAGATTTCATCAGCCAGCTCTACAGCATTGGCCTTCGTTTCCTTTTTATAATGGGCTAAGATTTCCTTGGCCGGCACCTTTATAGTTACCACCTTTTTATCAGTTACAACAATAGCGCCTTCAACCAGGACAGAAACATTGGTTTGTCCCGGTTCTACCGGAGCTACATTTACTCCGTCGGAACGGGTAAATGAATATTTAACCCCTGCCGGAGTTGACAGCTTCGCCGTATAATGAAAAGTTCCTCCTGCCAGTTTATCAGAAGTAACAGGGCCTGTCGGACTGCTTAAAGTAATATCACTGGCATAAATCGGAGTTCCGGTTGAAGTTGTCAACCTGTCTGCAATGTCACTTTTTAAGCTGACAACATTAGCCAGATTATCCGTAGCAGTAATGGTGTATAAAGGTAATTCAACTCTCTTTGTTACCGAGTTTATATTACCAATCGTATAAGCCACGGCATTTTCCCAGTTAACTCTTTGCTCGCATAAAGTAAAACTTACAACTTTACCATCTGCACCAACCCTCAATATATAATAATATATAGGATCATTATAAGTTAAATCAGGCGAATGTCTGGAATACTCTTTCATCCGGACCTCAGTAGTTCCTTCAATACTTGCCGGTAAACCTTCAAGCCTCGGACTATCATAAGAAGTCAAAGTTCCTAACTCAGAAACTATTGCACTAAAATCCTGTCCCTTAAACTGTTTACTTGCACCATCCAAACGATTATCAAAATATTGGGGACTTGTAGGAGTTTCTGTTGTTATTATTTGATACGCAGTAATCAAATTTTTAACATCATCTGCTGTGGCTCCAAATTTAAGTTCATTGAGATTTCCATTATCTGTATATGGTATATCTCTAAACACAATTACATTACTAGTGGCAGAAATTGTTACGGCCTGCGCTTTCGCTTGCGTCACAAACCCCACCAACAGTAATGCAAACAGAAGTAACCTTCTGCTTATATCAGTAAAGTATATTTTTCCCATACTTTATAGTATTTCATTTTTAATATTCTATTTCTATCACGCATTGATCCAATTCATGCAGGGGATATAATTTAGGGATACACTGCTGAACTTTCTCAAATATTTCACGTACGACACATTCATTATGTTTAATGAGGAATCGTGGTTTTTCGTAAGACATTATTTATTTGCACTTTAAATAGGCAAAAAGGCCCCGGCCGTGAATAAATATTTACTGCCAGGGCCAAATTTTTTGTCCACGTTCCTGCTTCACAGCAATACTAGCGGAAGAATTTATATTTCATTACTTTAGTATTAATACCCGCTTTTTCGTCCTCACGGATTAGTTGGTGTCAGGTAGAGGCATTGCAAGCAACACCTCTACTGCCGCCGCGCGGTTATCTATTTTAAATTATTGATTATAAACTTCTTTATATCAATAGTTATTCATTGTCTTACTTAACGACAGCCTTCACTGTTGTTCCATCAACTACAACAACTACGATTCCTGCCGGAGCATTGAATGTAACATTGTCGGAATTGATTGTCGTGTTAGCAATTGTCTGACCCAATACGTTGCTGATGACAACATTCTTGTTAGCAGCATTCAGGATCGTTACCTTACCCTGGCCACCCAGAACTGTTACGTCAGTTGTATTGATTGATTCGTTGGATACCGGATCATGTTCGTCAGCTTCATCGAAGTAGATGTCACCTGTAGAGGTAGCAGTCTTAGATGTAGCGAAGTCATAATAATCTTCCGACGGAATCATTTCTTCACCACCTACACATTCGTTGAATGCACGTACACGTGCCGTGTAAGCAGTTTGCGGGATCAGGTTATGAACAGCTATTGAAGTGGATGTTGCAGAAACCTTGAACGATTCTTCACCGTCGAAGTTGATATCATCCTGCCATTCGTAATATGCTGTAGGCAATGAACCTACTTCTGTTCTCCAGTCACCTGTATTGAACTCACCACCGTTGATAGGCATACCCGGAACAGGTTTTCTAACCATCCATGTTGCAGGAGTATCGAACAGATAGATATCGATCTGATGTGCATCAGTCTGGAATCCTTCCATCAGGCGGATCGTATATTTAACCGGTTTCGTGATGTCTGTAGTCAGTTCCATGTTGTCCATCTGGTGGGCAATCGGAGCATAACCCCAGTTTCTGTCGATCGGCTGCGTATTACCCTGCAATTCGAAGTTGTCTACACTTACCTTAGTTACTTCTTTCTGCGGTTTACCTGCTGCATCTGTATATTCTTTAGTTACTTCCAACCAGTAGTTTACTTTGTTATCACGGTGGATAACATCACCTGTTGCGTTGAACAATTCAACCCAGATAGTCTTGCTTGCATCGTCAGCACGTACTTCAGACATAAATACATCTTCAGAAGTATACTTCGGAGTGAAGCGACCTACAGCAACCTGATAGTACTGAGCACCCGGAGTGGCTGTCCACTTGATACGAGCATCGCTACCACCTACGTCACCTGGTTCCATATCTTTAATATACGGCATTTCAAGACCGGCAGTGAATGCCAGCGGCAGATCCTTCTGTACATCACATACAGCCGACAGAGACAATGCGTTTTCTACGTCGCAAAGGTCTTCTACGTTCGGAGTTGCACGAACATCGATCTTAGCAGCAACGTCACCACGAAGAACATTGTTCACCAGGTCGTTTTCACCACCCTTGAATGTATAAGGATTCTCTTCTGCTGTTGCAGCCAGTTCCATAGATTTCTCACGGATGAACAGTTTCACTTCTTTTGCTTTGTTTGTTCCGAATGTGAACAAGTCAGAAGCACTCAACAAGTTGATTTCCTGTTCTATCTTAGATTCTTCACCACTTACAGTAGTACCGTAATGAGGCAGGTCACGACCCTGGATATAGAATACAGAATCTTTAGAAGCACCACCATTTACAACACCGAACTGGAATGCGTCGATCTTATTCTTACCGGCAGCGTCAGAACTGAACCATACTTCAGGAACTTTCACGTCACCCTTGATACCTGCAGTCAGCGTATCGTTTACATTGATACCGTAAGGAGCCCAAACACCCAGATGTGCCCATCTTTCGTCATTAACTGTCAGATTATGTTTGTAATCATCCAGGTCGAAGAAGTATACGCGGTTGTATTTTTCCACGTCGGCACCATGCTGCTGCGGAGCCAGACGGATAGAGTCTTTCGCATAGTAGCGAGCCCACATACCCTTTTCAGAACCACTTGTGATTGTATCGATAGTCATTTCGAGGCCATTGCGATCTTTCGGATCGAACTTAGCAGAAACGAGAGCCAATACTTCACCGTATTTGTTCGGAGAAATCTGAACCATAGTACCTACTGTATCTACTCTACCATAAGCTTCACCATTCAGGTCGCCCAGAACTGTTACTTCATATTCGAATGCACCTTTCTTGTTAGAGAATACTTCCATGTCAACCGGGTCAACGATGTTCAAACCTGCGATGATGAACTGACCGTCGCGTACCGGATAGCAAGTATTTACATAACGAGTCTTGTAATCCTTACGGAACATTTCGTTATAGATGAAGTTAGGAGCAGGAACCCAGTTTTCGCTTGAGCTGCCGCTAACAAAAGTATTAGCACCACCGCCACCGCAAGTGTTGCAAGAGCCGAACTGTTGAGTCAGGAATGAATAGAAGCTGGTATAAGAACCGATCACTTTATCTGCATTCATTGTAGTTACCAAACCTCTGTCGGTAGTACCGAATGTATAGAATTCGTTCCATCCCTTATTGTTAGCTGTAGTTGCACCGAACTGAGCTACATGGTGGAAAATGTTAGGAGTACCTTCGAAACATTCGTTCCAGCTTTCAGCAACGATCGGAACCAGGTTCACGTCATTGTAAGGAACATACTTAACAGTCATGTCAAGACCTGTTTCTTCTACATACTGTACTGCATAGTCGTCATCCAGGTCAACCTTGTAAACCAGAGTATCACCAACGCTCATACCGATAAACTTACCGAATACGGCACCGTTATATTCTTCGATCGGTTTTTCCTGAGAACCTTTCTTCACATATACTTTTGCAAAATCAAGGCTTTCTGCAGAGAACATGAATGCATTTGTATGATAAACTGCATCGTCAATGCCTTCAGTCTTAGAGAATTGTTCTTTGAAGATCTTGATAGAAGCAACTGTACCGCCTTCTACGTCAGGTTTCAAACCTGTAGCAAATACCTTCACAGTGTGAGGTCTTGACTCATATTTGTAACCATCCCACTCATCGTACGGAGCGAAGAAGAAGTCCTTACGGTCGATCTTTTCAAAATATTTCAATAATTCAGAGCTCATTACGCCCATAGCGTGGCTTAACAGAGACTGGTCGGTATCCTGGAACCATACGAATGTATTGTTACCGAAGATCTTGATCGGACCTGAGTAAACTGCATCTGATTTTCCATCCATCAAATCCTGACCGCTATAAGTATAAGTCGTACCTTTCAAAACATTTTTATTTTCAAAATATCTTGCGATAGAAGCATCGTAAGTCAGAGCCGGGTTGATAGTATATGTTTCATTTACATACTTAGACTCGTCGTCACCGATGTTCACATCACCACGGTGATATTTGAAGATAGCGTTAACGCTAACGATATTCGGATAGATATTACCTGAACAGTCGATAACTTTCACTGTTGCGTCAGTACCTACAACTTCAGGATAATCTTCTATGCAACAATCCGGACAACCATGTTCTTCCAACCATGCAGCATAGTCGGTGTAGCTATGTCCCTGAACTGTCATCGGCAGATAACGTCCCGGTACATAAGTTGAATCTTTTTTACCTTCTTTTGTGAAGACGATCTTCCAACCCTTAATATTTACATCGTCATCGTAACGGCCAGTTGAATGCTTCGGAGCTTTTGTCTGGTTAACCAGCAGCAATTCACCATAATGCATTTCATCCATATCGCGTCCGTTGTTGAACGAGTTGAAATAAGGCAAGTTCTTGAAGCTAACTTTTGCAGTCTTATAATCCAGATATTCGTCGAAGAACAGATCGTTCAATTCGTTATATTCAGGAATAGAAGTACCCTGAAGTGCATAACGAGCTGTATCCGAAGCTTCTGCTGTGATTGTAGACCAGATATAATCATCTTTGTCAAATGCTTTTACTTCTTGCGGAGCAAAGTAGTAAGTGAAACGAGCGCTTGATTTGCAATCGCGATCGTCTGTAGCATCTGTCTGAATGAAATATTCACGAGGGATCAGATAAGTTACTTTTTTATCTACACCCGGTGTACCTTTTCTACCGATCTTATCAGCTTCAAACATAGCATCCAAAGAAACCCAACCGTCGACTTCCGCCAAATTGCTTTCTTTAGAAACTTCCATCTTATCTGCGATAAACGGATATTCAACGTTCAGTTCGTAATATGCCAGTTCTTCCTGCGGAGCAGCATCCTGATCTGCTTCGTAAAGACCGTCACGGAATGCAGCACTGAATTTATCGGTATATACGTTGTTAGTTTTGCTATAGTTATTCTTATATAACGTATTCCAGAACTCAACGTTTGTTACCAATGTATCAGGAGCGCAAGAAGTATTACGTCCGGCACCTGCTTCAAATACTTTTGTATTAGCTGCACCGAAAGCAACATCCGGGCGAGTAAACGCCAATCTTGCATTCGTAAATACAGTTAACGGTTCAGTGTCTGAAGAACCAGTGATATCCACTTCAGGATCTTCAACAGATTTAGCACCTCTCAACATCACGATAATAACCTTGTTGTCAAGAGATCCCTGCTGCCATGAATTCGGATTCTGATTGTCAGCATCCGATACACTGGCTTTCACATGTGTAGTATGTCTTTCACCGATCGTGTGGTTCTTTGCAGTAAAGATAGCGCGATCGCTAACCATCTGCCCTACATATGAGCCATCCAGGTTATAAACATAGACATCATAAGTCCAGTCGATCTTACGGTTAACCAGTTCCGTGTTACCAAAAGCACGAACATCCAGTTCAACGCTTTCAACACCAGTCAGCCCTTTTGTGCTATACACAAAGTCTACACGTGCACTGGCGTTCTGATTCTGATAAATACCTAAGCCTGTATTGTTGGCAGCATCCGTAAACTTCATATATTCGGCTGTATTCATAATCTCATGATTCTGAATCTGCGAATAATCCATTTCCAGATATTTGCCGGTAAACGGCTTCTGGTAATTACTGCTTGTAGGATCCAGGTTGAAGAATGTAGTAAAAACGCCATTCATTACACCAGCTCCCATTTTAGTGAAATCGATCAACGACTCATAGTTTCCATAAGAAGTTGAATTTGCAGCCCAATGATCATGAACATTTACCCGTTCAGTAAGCTTCATCATGCCCTCTGTAACAAGTCCACCTTCGTCTTCCCACTGGGCAACATTGTTCACGTTCTTATACCACGGCGCCTTAATATTAGCATAGTCCGCATCTGCTGCATTCAGCATCGGAGACAAGCCATAAAAAGCCATAGCACATAAAAGAGCGGCCGACCCGCCTTTTACCAAAGTACTTTTTCTCATACGTAAAACATTTAATTAATAAAATTATGATCTATACTCAAATTGACTATTTTTCGTCCATTTAGCTCATTTCAACCGCCTAAACCCGTAGGACACAAGAAAAAGCATTTCAGGGGAACTGTTAAATGCCTGTATATAGGCATCTTTTTTACTCATCGATTACCGATTTGGCGAGTTTAAACGTTCCTTTTTTCTCGCCACGCGTTTAAGATTCTTTTACTTTTGTAACAGGAATAGGGTATTTTGTCCTTGTTTTCGTATCGTACTGATAAGAAAGCAGATAGAAAAGTGAAAAAAGTTCTGAAAAGAATTGCAGGTTCAAAAGGAATGCGTATTTTTGCTGCAAGAAAAAAAGGAACGTTTTTTTTAGTCATTCGAAATTCGACCTCCGCCCTTGATTTATATCTCACACAAAGGATTCAGCCTATTTGTTAAAGCATCTTTTTTTACTCAACCAAAATGGTTTGTAAGCACATAAAACTAACGTACCTGTACTTTAATATTAATAAATATATATCCAAAATTATCCATACTTCCAAGCAGTATAATAAAAAATTATTTGCATTTATATAAATGTAATATGCACACTATGACTACATCTCCCGATTATCATTCTGTCACCTCCCATCAAATAAATCAGTTCAACATGCTAACGGAGATACGGGTTGGTTCAAGATTTGTCAGTAACCAAACGATCAAGGGAAAAGTAGGTTCAACGATTTCTATACTCGGAAAACAACTATTCCCGGAATCAAATACAAGAGTCTATAATATAAGTATGTTTGTTATCCGATTCGCCCTCCTTATGAATTGCAGACTATTGCCTTCAGCTTTCAGATATTCCGGGCAGAATGTTTTTCAATACGTCCGACTGAAGGGAGGAAACTGCTAAAAAATATATACGAGAATTCAAGGTTAAATAGCTGCCGGCAAAATAGAAGACTTTTGTCTTCAAATATATACACTTGTCATCCCAAAAGCTATCTTGACAATTCGGAACATCTATGCTTTTGGGACGGATAACTTCCCGCCGGCCAACGGATAACTATTCGTTGGCGAACGGATGCCTACTTATCGGAATCAACTTCCTGTGTAAGGCATCCTTCAGGCGGGTCCGCTATTTTTCAACCAGTTATCTATCCTGAAATCTGAAAGGTGACTTTTTAAATTAGTTCTTTCATTTCCTATAAAGAGATAAAGGAGGAACTATCACATACCTCCTTACCTATTGTCTCTTAAGACCTTACCCAGTAAAGCTACCCTGTACACCCTAGTCGGTTACCCTGTACACTATAACCGATTACCCTGTACACCGTAATAAATCGTCCCGTACAGGCCAGCAATAGTAACTAACTACTAATAAGCTAGTTGGTAGTCACTTTTAATATAATAACCAGTAACCTATAAGAGAACATTCGGTGACAAGTTCACCACGCTGACCCAACTGTTGTGCACAATATTTTGCAAACATACGAGCTATGAATGTTTCAGTTATTATCAGATATGATCTATCTAATTATCGACCGGTTGTAACTGCCTCCCCTCTTGAGAGGGGGAAGGGGGTGTGTCATATTCCAGCCTATACAACCTCCATAATCAGAGTCACTTAACTATTGTAGGTTCATTTGCCGTTTGCTTCAGCTGACGGTTTACAAGTTGTTTCTCTCTTTTGGCTTCAGCCACATTTCTCTTAGATAGAAACCTGTAAGAAATGGGACTAAAGTCCAATGAGATAGATCCTTTACTAATCCGTCAGCTGAAGCAGACGGCAAATAAACCTGTAACAAGGCTTGTTTTATTGACTGGCTTTAACACACCCCCTACCCCCTCTCAAGAGGGGAGACAGTTACAACCAGTCACTAAACAGATAGCTCAAATCTTTCCAAATTGGCACATTAGCATATTGCCACATTGGCTCATTATTTTTTATATCCAGTTCCCGTGTAGCCGGAGAAAAGAACATAAAAAAAATTACCTGTTGTTTTATACAAATCACTTTCGTACTTTTGTAAGCTACTATAGAGATAAAAATGAAACAATATTTAGAATTGCTGAATCGCGTATTAGCCGAGGGAGTGAGGAAGGAAGACCGTACAGGTACCGGTACACAAAGTATTTTCGGCCATCAAATGCGATTCAATCTGGAAGAGGGATTTCCTCTGCTTACGACAAAGAAGCTGCATCTGAAGTCTATCATTTACGAATTACTCTGGTTCCTTCAAGGGGATACCAATGCGAAATATCTGCAGGAACATGGAGTGCGTATCTGGAACGAATGGGCAGACCCCGATGGGAACCTGGGACATATCTACGGTTTCCAGTGGCGCTCGTGGCCGGACTATAAAGGTGGTTCTATCGACCAGATCAGCGAAGCTGTCGAAACGATCAAACATAATCCGGATTCCCGACGGATCATTGTCAGTGCCTGGAATGTGGGTGACCTGGATAATATGAACCTCCCGCCTTGTCATGCGTTCTTCCAGTTTTATGTGGCGAACGGACGCCTGAGTTTACAGATGTATCAGCGCAGTGCGGATATATTCCTGGGCGTACCTTTCAATATTGCTTCTTACGCATTATTATTACAAATGATGGCACAAGCGACAGGACTTATAGCCGGAGATTTCGTTCATACGCTGGGGGATGCTCATATCTATAGCAATCACCTCGAACAGGTAAAGCTTCAGCTTACCCGCGAACCGCGTCCTCTTCCCCGGATGGAAATAAATCCGGACGTAAAAAACATCTTCGATTTCAAATACGAAGATTTCAACCTGACCGGTTATGACCCGCATCCCCATATCAAAGGAGAAGTGGCGGTATAGGGAATTGAAAATTGAAAATTAAAGAGAGAGTATACACATTACTAATAAATCGATAAGTTTATGAGTACTATTTCAATCATTGCCGCTATTGCAGAGAACAATGCGATTGGTAAAAACAACAAGTTGTTATGGCGTCTGCCTGCCGATATGCGACGTTTTAAAGATTTGACAACCGGCCACGCCGTAATCATGGGACGTAAAACGTTCGAATCTCTGCCCAAAGGACCGCTTCCCAATCGGAAGAATGTAGTCCTGACCACTTTGCCGGAAGCTGGTTTTGTAAACTGCTTCGCCTGCGAATCAATGGGTTCGGCACTGGATATCTGTGAAAAAGAAGATGAAATATTCATCCTCGGCGGTGCATTGGTGTATCGTCAGGCTTTACGCATCGCAGACAAAATGTACATCACCCGTGTACATGGTGAGTTTAAAGATGCCGATACTTTCTTCCCGGTCGTAAACTGGGATTTATGGGAAGAAGTGGAACGCCAGGAATTCCCGGCTGATGCAAAACATGCTTATCCGTACACATTCCTGACTTACGTTCGCAAGAAATAAAAGAAAGTACAGATAGTTTCCTGTTCACGAGGGCCTCATAAATGTTTTTGACGCCCTCGTGAATGTTTATGAGGACGTCGAAAACAATAACCTTCCTATAGAAATCCTGAACCTTACACCTCCTCATTACTTATTACCACGCCAATTCATTATTACACCTTATTAACAAACAGTTTACATCTTTTTACCCTTTCTTTGTATCTATATAGCAAAGAACGTTGTTTAACATGTAAACCCATATAGATATGAAGATAAAAGCGATTATTGTTTCCGCCCTGATACTATGCTGTATTTCAGCGGTTATCATGTATACAAATGCGGCCCAACCTAAAAATGAAAGCAAAATGATTACCGAGGCTATTCAAGGTAAAAATACACCGCAACTCATCAAAGCGCTGATCAGCCGGATGAAAGAACAACTGGATGTAAATGACGATGACTTCCCCGAACTTATCAAGGAAGTGGAAAACTATGCGGCCGAATGTAAAGAACCGGCTTCTACAGCCGTACTCCATTCGATGGTTGCCGAGATGTACAATCAGTATTATACGATGAACCGCTGGAAGATTAATCAGCGAACCGACCTGGTCGGATACGTTCCCGAAGATATCCGCGAATGGACTTCAAACCTTTTCACGAATAAGATAAAGGAAGAATTGACCGCATCCCTGCAACCGCCGAAGCTGTTGCAGGAAACACCGGTATCCGATTTCAAAGCCATACTGGAGACAGGAAAAGACACGCCTGCCCTACGCCCTACATTATATGACTTTCTGGCGTTCCGTGCTCTTGACATCGCTCCTTCCACAGAGATATATGAAGAACTTATTGCCTATCTGAACACGCAACCGGACAAAAAAGCAGCCATGCTTGCCAACCTGGACTATCTGAGATTCAAATATACCACCCGCTATTCCGAACAGGCAAGAAATAATTATACATCCGCACTGGATAGCCTGTTGGCCATCTACGGTAATAAAGATTATTCCGTGGAAATCATTGCCGCTAAGCTGAATAACGGATTTTACGGATATGGAACAGAAGCCAATATGGATTCTCTGAAAGCTGCCGAGTACGAACTTTGCAAAGAAACAATTGCCCGCTTTCCGAACTATGAACGGATCGGCCTGATAAAAAACAGGCTGGCCGATATGCAAAATCCGTTCCTGCAAGTCAACACAGACAATAATGTGTATCCCGGAAAAAAACTGACTCTAAAACTCACATATCAAAATATCCGCCAGATTACCGCCCGCATATACAAGAGTTTGAAAACTCCGCAACAGACACTTAATTATAATGCCCAGGATACTGCAAACAATTTGGGAACCCTGGTCAAAGAAGTTACTTTTTCATTAAAAGTACCGAATACCTATACCGAGCTGGATACGAGCCTCGTCATCCCGATGGACCAGACAGGATTGTATGAGTGTGTTATTACCGCTCCCGGAACGGCGCTGAAAACGAACAATCTATTCGAGGTAAGCCGCCTGGCTGCCGTTTCGCGCAGTATGCAAAATGGAAATACGGAAGTATTAGTGACCGATTATTTAAGTGGCAAACCAATCACTGATGCTTCAGTAACTTATTATTCGGGAAAACGCCGTGAGATGCAACCACAGGGAACCGTAAAAACAGATAAAGACGGCATCGCTGTCTTTCCACATAAACGCGATATGATGGCCTATCAGGTGGCCCGTCCGGGAGATTCACAAACAATGCTGACAGCCGTTTATCCGAACGGACGATGGGAAATCAGCCAGACAAAACGTCCGGAACTGGCCCTGTTTACAGACCGCGGACTTTACCGCCCGGGACAAAACCTGTATTTTAAAGGGATCGCTTATACAAATACCACCGACAAGCCTCATGCCATCGAAGGCGAAACGTTCAAAGTAACTCTCAGGGATGCGAACTGGAAAGAAGTGGCCACCAAAGAGTTCAAGACGAATAAATTCGGTTCTTTCAACGGTGAATTCACTTTGCCTCAGCAAACCCTTGGAGGAATGTTCACGCTGTCTACCGAATATCAGAGTGTGAATTTCCGTGTAGAGGAATACAAACGTCCCACTTTCTTCATTGATTTACTTCCGGTTAAAGGTGAGATTACGTTTGGCGACCTGGTGACAATCCAGGGAAAGGCACAGACTTTTTCCGGTATCTCCCTGCAAAGTGGAGAGATTACTTATCGTATCAACAAACGTCCCTTCTGGTTACGTAGCTACATCAGTAGTTTTTCTAACGAACAAGTAGCAGAAGGGCAAGTTACTGTGAACAGCGACGGGACATTCTCTTTCAGTTTCCGTCCGGAAAAATCTAGTAGCAATCTCCCTGCCTATCAATGTTATCTGGTCACAGCCACATTAACCAACAGCAATGGTGAAACCCAGGAAGCGACTTCCGTATTCTCTGTCGGGACATCTAGTATTGTCCTGAATACCGACCTTTCCGGACAACTCGACAAAGATTCTGTAAAGGCTTCCGTATCGGCACAAACACTGAACGGTGAAAAAATAACAGTGAATGGAACTTATACGATAAACAGATTGGGCGACACCGAAAAACCATCCAAATACGGAATCATTGAATACGAAGTAAAAGAACAGGTGGCAACCGGTAATTTTACATCCGGCAAAACGATTGATAAAAATGTATTCGCCAAACTAGCTTCCGGCCGTTATCAGATCAAGCTGGATGCAAATGATTCACAAGGACGCCCGGTTACTACAAAGCAGGATTTCATCCTATATAGTTTACGCGATAAAAGACCGCCGGTATTCATGCACACCTGGATGTTAGATGAAAAAGTCTGGTGTCTTCCCGGTGAAGAGGCGAAGATATTGTTTGGCACATCCGACAAAGACGCACATATTTTATATGAACTTTACCAGGACAATCAATGTATTTCACGCAAACGCATCGTACTGAGTAATGAGAACCATCTCTTCCGTATCCCATTCATGGAAAGTTACGGAGAAGGAGTCGTGGCACAATTTACCTTTGTAAAAGACGGCAAATTATATACATCACGAACTGATATTAAACGCCAACAACCGAATCTCTCATTGGCAATCAAACCGATTACCTTCCGTGACCATTTGCTACCTGGAAACAAGGAGACATGGAAATTCAGAATCTTAGATGCAGACTCCATGCCTGTTATGGCAGAAATGCTGGCCAGCATGTACGACGCGTCGTTAGATAAAATATTACCGTCCGGTTCCTTCAGATGGAATTTCGACCCGAGAAGATATTTCTACTTGTCTGCCCCCTCTTTCAACAGAGGCATCGGCATGGATGATAAGACAGCTTATAAATCAGAAGAGTCGAAAAATGTCAATGTTCCGGATTATCAATATGACCGTTTGAACTGGCAAGGAATCATGAATTTCAGAAACCGGGGAATGTATGCCGGAGGTATCATGATGAAGTCGGCAGCCCCTATGGCCGCTGCTGAAGCACAGGTAATCGGTTACAGAACGAATGACGCTGCAACCGCTACCGGAAATGTAGAAATGGTTGCAGACGATGAAGTAGAGGAATCAGGCATGGCTGTCTTCTCTCTGGCAGACGGAGCTCCGGCTGAAAAGGGAATGTCAGAGCAGCAAGTTGTCCAGATACGCGAAAACTTCAACGAAACAGCCTTCTTCTATCCGTCATTACTGACGAATGAGGAGGGAGACGTCATGGTACAGTTCACATTACCGGAAAGCAATACGACCTGGAAGTTCCAGGCACTAGCCAATACGGAAGACATGAAATACGGCATGCTGACCAAAGAAGTCATCAGCAGCAAACCGTTGATGGTATTACCGAACCTGCCACGCTTCATGCGCCAGGGTGACGAAGTATCCGTCAGCACACAGGTTATCAACAATTCAAAAGCGACTATCAACGGACGTGTCAGCCTTGAATTGTTCGCCCCGGCAACCGACCAACCGGTTATCTGTCTGACAAAATCACAAAAGCCGTTTACCTTGTCTGCCGACAGCATCACCACCGCTTCATGGACTTTCCGCGTACCGGAGACCACCAATCTGATTGGTTGCCGCATCGTTGCTGATTCAGAATCCGGCAGTGACGGTGAACAACATTTGATTCCGGTTCTCTCCAACCAAATACTAGTAACGGAAAGCACACCTTTCTACCTGATGGAGAACGGAGAAAAACAAATCCGGTTGTCAGGAAAGAATGGGACGGACAGCCGCAATCCGTTCAGAATGACATTGGAACTGACAGGCAATCCAATCTGGTACGCCGTACAGGCTTTGCCTACGCTTACCCAACCGACAAATGACAATGTCATTTCCTGGTTCGCCTCTTATTATAGCAATACGCTGGCTAATTATATCGCAACAGCCAATCCGCGCATCCAGAAAGTAATCAGCCAATGGAAGGCACAGGGCGGAACCGCTTCTACCCTTTATTCAAATCTCCAGAAGAATCAGGAGCTGAAGAATATCCTGCTGGAAGAAACTCCCTGGGTGCTGGCTGCTGAGAATGAAACGGAACAAAAGCAGCGTTTATCCCTGTTGTTTGATATGAACCGGGCAGCACAACAACGCGAAGTAGCCATGCAACAAATAGTAAAGCTACAGAACGAAGATGGCGGATGGAGCTGGTTCAAAGGTTTCCCGGCAAGCCGCGAAATAACACTGTCTATCCTGAAAGGAATGTCCCAATTGGTTGAAATGAGCGCCGTACAATACGGACAGCAGGAAAAGGAAATGCAGATGAAAGCGCTCAAATACCTGGACAAACAAATGCAGTCCGATTATGAAAGCCTGCAAAAGAACAACAAGAAATGGCAGAGCAGCGTTCCGAACGCATTGCAACTCGAATTTCTCTATGTCCGCAGCGCTTACCGCGACATTCCGGAACTGGGTGATGCCCGCGAAGCAATCCGTTTCTATACAACGCAGGCAGAAAAGACCTGGAACGAACAATCCCTTTACGGAAAAGGCGAAATCGCCCTGCTGATGTACCGCAACGGCAAAAAAGAAGTTGCCAATACGATATTGGCCTGGTTACGCAAAACAGCCACCACGACCGCCGAAAAGGGAATGTATTGGGCCAACAACCGGAGAGGTAACAGTTATTTCACTTCGCCGATCGACACTCATTGTCTGCTGATGAAAGTGTTCAATACCTTATCGCAAGACAAGAAAGACACTGACCGCATGAAACAATGGCTGTTGAATCAGAAACGTACGCAGAACTGGGAATCTGTTCCTGCAACGCTGAATGCCATCTACGCATTAATTCTGACCGGAAACGACTGGCTGAATGAAAATAATACCTGCACCGTAACATGGGGCGGCAAAACATACAGCACAGCTGAAGGTGAAACAGCAACCGGTTATCTGAAGGTGGTACTGGATGAAAAAGAAATTTCTTCCGGTAGTAATTCCATTTCCATTCGGAAGGAAGGAAATACACCTGCCTGGGGAGCCGTTTACGAACAGTATTTCGAAAACATCGACAAAGTAGAAAAAAAGAAAGGTGTACTCAATGTTGAAAAGAAATTATTCATCGAAAACAACAGCGGCAGCGGCTTACAGATTGTACCGGTAGAAAACGGAAAACTCCGCGTCGGAGACAAAGTAATCGTACGCCTGACTATCCGGACAGACCGCGAAATGGATTACGTATTCCTGAAAGACCTGCGCGCCGGCTGTTTCGAACCTGCCAACCAGCTATCAGAGACACAGTTCAGAGACGGAGTCGCCTATTACCAGTCGCCTACGGATGTTTCCGAAAACTTCTTCTTCAGCCGCTTGCCGGAAGGAACTTTCGTGATCGAATATCCGGTTTACGTGTCTCGCACCGGTGAATATGCCGGAGGAATAAGTACCATCCAATGCCTGTACGCACCTGAATTTGTGTCACATACGGAAGGGAATAATCTCACGGTTAATTGAAAATTAAAAATTGGAAATTGAAAATCAGGGATTGAATATGAAGAGTAGCAGAATGTTCTTATATCCGTCCAAAGGTAATTTTCAATTTTCAATTCTCAATTTTCAATTTTCAATTCAATTGTCTATCTTTGTAGAATAAACAATAGCTAAATAAAAAGTAAAATGAAACAGATTATTTTTATTTTTATGGCAATCCTGCTTGCTACAGGAATGGCCTCAGCTCAGAAAAAAGCTGTTATCGCAGCAGACGAAACCTCTCATGACTTTGGACAGATAAAAGAAGCTGACGGAAAAGTTTCCGCGACATTTGTCGTAAAAAACACAGGGGATGCGCCGTTGGCGATTACCCGCGTCATCGCTTCCTGCGGATGTACCACCCCGGAATGGACAAAAGAACCGATCGCTCCGGGAGCAAGCGGAAACATCAAGATAACATACGATCCGAAAGGACGTCCCGGCCCGTTCTCAAAAACAATTTCAGTTTACAGCAACGGAAAAACCGGAAGTTTTATCCTGACGATACGGGGAGAGGTAATTTGATTTCCAACAAGCAAAACTAAAAACAAAGAATGCTGAATATGAAAAGACTGAGCTTTATCCTTTGCGGCATATTATTCTTTGCTGTGCATATGGCAGCACAGAACGGAGCTCAGATAAGTGCAGACGAACTGACGTACAACTTCGGTACAATCGCTGAAGCTGACGGATTGGCCAGTCATACTTTTGAAATAAAGAATACGGGAGACGGCCCACTCGTCATCACCCGTGTTACAGCGTCTTGCGGTTGTACGCAACCGGAATGGACAAAAGAGCCGGTCGCTCCGGGAAAAACGGGCAATGTAAAAGTAACTTACAACCCCAAAGGTCGTCCCGGCCCTTTTTATAAAACTATTTCCATATTCAGCAATGGTAAGAAAGGCAGTTATACACTGGCAATCAAAGGGAATGTGACACCGAAACCGCTTACACCGGTTCTAATTTACCCATATTCGATAGGCGACCTGAAGATGCAGACCAAGACGGTCCTGTACAGCAGTATCCGCCCCGACGAAACACTGGGTGAAAAGATCAGCGTAAAGAATGAAGGAAAGACGACCCTGACAATCCATCCGGGAAAAGTGCCTCATTTCCTGACTGTCGAAGTACGTCCAACCCAACTGGCACCGGATGAAGTCGGTGAAATAACTTTACTTCTCGATGCCAAAGCAACCAAAAGAAAAGGCCGGGTTACAACAGAAATACCTTTAACGATCGAAAGTATCGGTCAGAAAGAAGTTTCCGGCGGAGTACACGTCGCAGCCAATATCATCGACAACTTCGGTAAACTTTCGGCTGCGGAAAAGGCACAGGCACCGGTTGCACAGTTGTCCGGCACATTACTTGACTTCGGTAAATTACCGGAAAAAGGAGGTTTCATTCCTCTGATCGGTGGAAAAGTGACCGGTACTGTCGAAGTAACCAACACCGGGAAATCTCCGCTTATCATCCACAGCTTTACCTGCGACGATGAACGGGTTGATATTTCAGGAGGAAAAAGAGAAGTAAAACCGGGAACAACGGCGACATTTAAAATATCAGTCCGTCCGCGAGAGATCAAGACGAAACTGGAAGCACTAGTAAATATTGTTTGTAACGACCCGAACGGTCCTGTTCGCCTGATAAAGGTAACAGCAGAGAAATAATAAGCCAATTAAAACAATGTGCCAATATGCCAATGTCTTTTTCGATTGGCATATTGGCACATTAGCACATTAAATAATTATTCATCATGGAACATCCCGAAAACGACGATCTTTACAGAGGATTAAAGGTAAACAAGGGAGTAGCCGACGTACCGACTGTAAACCCATACCTCAAAAAAAAATTACGCAGAGAATATACCCCTTCCGAGTTCGTCGAAGGGATACTGAAAGGTAATATAACCATCCTCAGCCAGGCTGTCACGCTGGTTGAAAGTGCGAAATATGAACATCAGCAAATAGCCCAGGAAATCATTGAAAAATGTCTTCCACATGCAGGCAAATCAGTCCGTATCGGTATTACGGGTGTTCCCGGAGCCGGGAAAAGTACGTCTATCGATGCTTTCGGCATGCACCTGATCAAAGAGGGACGCAAACTGGCTGTATTGGCTATCGACCCGAGCAGCGAACGATCCAAAGGTAGTATTCTCGGTGACAAAACCCGTATGGAAGCCCTGTCACGTGAGAAAAATGCGTTTATCCGCCCTTCCCCCTCGGCAGGATCATTGGGAGGTGTTGCCCGCAAAACACGCGAAACGATCGTTTTGTGCGAAGCTGCCGGCTTCGATACTGTATTCGTTGAAACGGTAGGTGTCGGACAGAGTGAGACGGCTGTTCACTCGATGGTCGACTTCTTCCTGCTCATCCAGTTAGCCGGCACAGGTGACGAGTTGCAGGGCATCAAGCGTGGTATTATGGAAATGGCAGACGGGATCATCATCAATAAGGCGGATGGCGACAATATCGATAAGGCAAAGCTGGCTGCTGCCCAGTTCAAGAATGCTTTGCACCTTTTTCCACCTGCTGATTCCGGATGGTTTCCTAAGGTGCTGACTTACTCCGGATATTATAATTTAGGTATCAAGGAAATCTGGGATATGGTCGGCGAATATATGGAATTTACTAAAAAGAACGGTTATTTCGACTATAAGCGGAACGAACAAGCCAAATATTGGATGTACGAAAGCATCAATGATACATTACGGGAAACATTCTATCACAATCCGGCTGTGGAAAGCATGCTGTCTTCCACCGAACAACAGGTGCTGAAAAATGAGATCAGTTCATTCGTAGCTGCCAAAAAAATGATGGACCTGTTTCTGGAAAACCTGTCAAAGAAATAAACTTAATTGATATATAAAAAGAAAGCCCGTCGGATCAAATGATTCAACGGGCTTTCTTTTTATATTCTCTTTTTCAATGCCGGATCAGATAGAAGACACACGCAGTGTATTCAGCAGATCACGGTTGATCGGTTTGTCATTTTTGATCGCTTTTGAGAACGGAACATATACGATCTGGTCATTCTGGATACCCATCATGACATTACGCTGATCATCCAGCAAAGCATCAACGGCTGCAACTCCCATGCGGGTAGCCAGAATACGGTCCTGGGCAGTCGGAGATCCGCCACGCTGCAAGTGTCCGAGGATAGATACACGGACATCAAATTGCGGATATTCAGTTTTCACACGTTCGGCAACTCCCATGGCACCGCCGGTTACTTCACTTTCTGCAACCAATACGATACTACTGTTCTTCGATTTACGGAAACCGTTTTCGATCATTTCTGCCAACTGGTCTTTTTCCATGGAGATTTCCGGGATAATAGCCGCTTCGGCACCTGAAGCAATCGCACCGTTCAAAGCCAGGAAACCGGCATCACGTCCCATCACTTCGATAAAGAACAGACGGTCGTGGGAAGTGGCTGTATCACGTATCTTATCCACACATTCCATGATCGTGTTTAATGCCGTATCATAACCGATCGTTACATCCGTACCATATAAGTCATTATCGATCGTACCGGGAACACCGACTATCGGATAATTGAACTCCTGTGCAAAGATACGCGCACCGGTCAGCGTTCCGTCACCACCGATAGCGATCAGGGCGTCGATTCCCTCTTCCATTAACTTGTCGTATGCCTGCTTACGGCCTTCGGGAGTCTTGAACTCCAAACAACGAGCTGTCTTCAATATTGTTCCACCACGCTGGATGATGTTACTTACATTTTGTGTCTTGAACTCTTCAATCTCACCTGTAATCAATCCTCTGTATCCTCGGAAAATACCTTTAACTCTCATCCCGTTATAGATAGCGGAACGCGTCACTGCACGGATGGCAGCGTTCATTCCGGGAGCATCACCTCCGGACGTTAAAATGCCAATACATTTAATTGTAGACATAGCGTCTTTATTTTAAATTATTCGCGGCAAAAATAGTAATTATTTACCAACATTCTTTCATTTTCTCTTAAACTTCATGAAATCTTAACCGTTTTATCACCGGCTTGCATTCAACTCCCGGATACGCACGGCAACCTCTTCCATCAGCCATTTAGGAGTCGATGTGGCGCCGCAGACTCCTACGCGGCGGACACCGGCAGGCAGCGGTTCGGTTATCTCTTTTACCTCAGAAATAAAGAGAGTATTCGGATTTGCTTTCCGGCATTCTTCCAGCAACATCTTACCGTTCGAACTTTTCTTTCCCGCCACAAAATAAACCCAGTCATGGCTGGAAGCAAAGGCCTTTATATTCGGAAGGCGGTTTGCCACCTGACGGCAAATCGTATCGTGGTATTCAAAACGGGCATCCTCCGTTTTCCGTTTATATATTTCTTCCACGATCTTACGGAACCCGTCCAAAGACTTTGTCGTCTGGGAGAAAAGACAAATATCACGGCTGAAATCCAAACGGTCCAGGTCTTCTATCTTTTCAACCACAATGGCCGTACCATCAGTCTGGCCGACAAGGCCGTTTACTTCGGCATGTCCTTTTTTACCGTAAATCACCAGCTGTGTATTATTTTCACGCGTCTCTTGATAACATTTATGTATCTTCCGTTGCAACTGGAGCACGACCGGACACGTTGCATCGACGATCGTTATCTCATTCTGCTTTGCAATCTCGTAGGTAGAAGGAGGTTCTCCATGTGCACGAAGCAAGACTTTTTTCCCTTTCAGCCTGGAAAATCCATGGTGATCGATAGTGCGTAATCCCTGTGCCTGAAGACGTTCTACCTCCAGGCTGTTATGTACAATGTCACCCAGGCAATACAGGATATCTGTGTTGTCCAGTTCACGTTCAGCGCTTTCAATAGCTGTAACAACTCCAAAACAGAATCCGGAACCTTTATCTATTTCGACTTCAATCATGATTATTTATTCCACCGCAGCTTTATTATATTGAACAAGAAGCCACGCTTTTTGTTCAGCGATAGTCATGTGCGAATTATCCAGCACCACAGCATCATCGGCCTGGCGCAACGGACTTTCTTTACGGGTAGAATCGATACGATCCCGCGTCTTCACATTTTCAAGTACTTCTTCGAAAGAAGCGGCCTCCCCTTTTGCTTTCAGTTCATCCAGACGGCGCTGTGCACGCACTTCCGGACTGGCTGTCACATAAATTTTCAACTCTGCATCCGGGAATACAACCGTACCTATATCTCTTCCGTCCATGATTATACCTTTCTCCTTGCCCATCTCCTGCTGCATGGCAACCAGCGCACGACGAACGAAACCCAAAGTCGCTACCGGACTGACCCATCTGGCTACTTCCATTCCACGGATTTCCTTTTCAACCTTCACGCCATTCAGATAAGTATCCGGACGACCGGTTTCCGGATTAAACCGGAGAGATATATGGATATCATTCATCGATTCCTGCAGTTTTTCTTCATCGATCTGATCCCCTTTAAACAAATTATGCTGTATACAATATAATGTAACAGCACGATACATGGCACCGGTATCAATATATGTATAACCTATTTCCTTTGCCAAATCTTTTGCCATAGTACTTTTCCCCGTAGAGGAAACACCGTCTATAGCGATTACTATCTTTTTCATTCTTACATTTATTTATATTTCCTAAGGTTTAAAATCGGCCAGCGTAGTCGAAACACTCATCATCATCGACATAGCCGACGGATGATATTTAGCAAAAGAGACACCGACATCAAACATCTTTATCTTCACGCCGGCTCCGGCAGAAAAGCCAGCCAACCCGTTTCCGCCTCCCTGCAATTTCATATCCATTTTAGTCTTCGGATTGAATCCCACCCCAATCCAGAAGTTTTCGCTGGGTATATAATCGATGCCGATTACCAGATGCTTAAATAATGCTTTGGCAAAATTATCACCTTTATACTCTTTATCCGCATTATCTATATAATCAAATTTCCAACGATTCAGATACATAGCCGTTAGTGACAAACGCAAAGGGGCATGGTTCATCTTTTTAGAAATCCCCATCTGGATATCCCACGGCATTTTTTGGCGGTCTTCATAATAAGGCTTCAACTGTGCCCCGATATTTTTCAGTACGACACCGAATGAAAACTCCTTTTCCGAATTGTAATAACTCAGCCCGGCATCGAAACATACCCCCAACGAGGTGTAAATATCATAATTGGAATAAAGGAACTTCATGGAGACACCGCCCCGCCAGCGTTCGGACAGATCATAGGAAAAGAAACCGTTCACAGCGATATCACTGGCAGTGAAGTCACCTGTCGACTGATTATTCTCATCCATTCCCTTGAATTTCCCGTTATGGAAATAATGGACTCCTGCTCCCCAGGCTCCACGTTCACGAAATGCTTTAGTAAACAGGGCACTCCCCACGTTCACATCTGCAATATAGTTCATGTAATCCAGATTGATCATCCCGTCCATTTCACCTCCAAGCAGCGCCGGGTTGTGAAAGATAAGGGACGGATCACGTTCTACCAATGACACGGTATGTCCCCCCAAAGCATTAGCCCTGGCAGATGAAGGTAAAGTCAGAAATTCAAACACCTGATCTCCGGATTGTGCCGCGACCGATTGTAAAACGAAAGAAAAGAACAATATAATTAATGTATGTCTCATATTTTCTTAACAAAATGCGTACAAAGATAAAATGCAGTTATAACATATTCCATAAAGAGAAACGGAAAAAACAAGAAAAAGGTATATAAACACCATTATTTTTATTTTGGTTCAAAAATAAAGTGAAAATATTGAAGTATTTCTCCCTTTTTATATTTGGATATAAAATAATTTGTATTTTTGCAGTACAGGAAAACACATCTTTAAACATTATAAGAGTATGGAAGTTAAGAAATCACCGAAAGCGGACTTGGAAAGAGGCAAAACACTCGGTATCCTGATGGGTATGGTTGTGGGTTTGGCTGTTCTGTTCGTTGGGTTCGAATGGGGAACCCGTGATATCGAAATCGTCAAGAATGAAGGCGTAGCTGATATCATCGCTGAAGAAGAAATTGAAATTACAAGACCGGAGGACACTCCTCCGCCTCCACCGCCACCCCCTGCGCCGGCTGCCGTAGAACAGCTGAACATCGTGGATGACGACGTGGAACTGGACCAAGTGGATATCATCTCATCTGAGGACGACCAAAGTTCTGCACAGGTAGAAGCCTATGTAGCTCCGGCAGTCGTTGAAGAAGAAGAAGAATCCGCTCAACAGATCTTTACCGTTGTAGAAACAATGCCGGAATTCCCGGGTGGACAGGGAGCACTGCTTCAGTTCCTCGCTAAATCCATCAAATATCCGGTTATTGCACAGGAAAACGGTATTCAAGGTCGTGTTACTTGTTCATTCGTGGTTAATAAGGACGGTTCAATCGTTGACGCAGAAGTTATCCGCGGTGTAGACCCTTCTTTGGATAAAGAAGCTATCCGTGTGATCAACACCATGCCGAAATGGTCTCCTGGTAAGCAGAGAGGTAAACCAGTACGTGTTAAATATACAGTACCTGTTACCTTCAGATTGCAATAATATTTTTTAAACATACTAAAAAAGGCTGCTGTGAACTTGCAGCCTTTTTTATTTCGTCTTATCCGTAATTTTAATCTATATGTTGTCTTTCAATGAGATCCTGGAAAAAGTAGAACATGAAGTTTCCCAACTGAGTTTTGAATATCCCCCTAAAAGTTTATATGATCCAATAGAGTATATCCTGTCGCTTGGAGGAAAAAGGATCCGTCCGGCACTGGCTTTAATGGCCTGTAATTTATATAAAGAAAATATTGATAACGTCATCAACCCGGCATTGGGCGTTGAAGTATTCCACAACTTCACCCTGCTTCATGATGACCTGATGGATAAGGCTGATAAAAGAAGAAATAAACCGACCGTCCATAAAGTATGGAACGACAATACGGCTATCCTTTCCGGAGATGCCATGCTGATTGCAGCTTACCAGCTGATCGGAAAAACAGAACCAGACTATTTAAAGGAAGTATTCGACCTGTTCACAGAAACAGCACTCGAAATATGCGGAGGACAGCAATATGATATGGAATTTGAATCCCGCATGGATGTTACCGAGCCCGAATATATAGAAATGATCCGGTTAAAAACAGCGGTTTTACTGGCTTGCAGTTTAAAAATAGGAGCGATTACAGGCGGTGCATCCAAAGAAGACGCTGCCAACCTGTATGACTTCGGTATAAACATCGGACTGGCTTTTCAGCTACAGGATGATTTGCTGGACGTCTATGGAGACACTGCCACTTTCGGGAAAAATATCGGGGGCGACATCACCTGCAATAAAAAGACATTCCTGCTAATACATGCGTTTGAACTGGCTTCCCCCGAACAAAAAGCGGTCCTGAATGACTGGATCGGCAAAACGACATTTGTAGCAGCAGAAAAGATCGAAGCTGTCACAGCTATATATAATGAATTGCATCTGAAAGATATTACCATTGCTAAAATGCAGGGATATTACGATAAGGCAATGGAGCATTTATCCCGATTGAACGTTGCCCCGGAGAAATTAAACATATTAAAAGAGGTCAGTAACCGTTTAATGTACCGCCAATCTTAAAAAATGAAACTAATAGATACACACAACCATTTGTATCTGGAAGATTTCGATCCGGAACAAGAGGTGCTGGTAAACGCTGCCCGTGAATCGGGCATCGATACACTCCTGCTCCCCAATGTAGATGTCGAAACTATCGGCCGGATGCATGACCTATGTGATCGTTTTCCTGATTTTGCCTATCCAATGATGGGGTTGCATCCGACCAGTGTGGACGGAAACTATGCCGGAAATCTAAAAACAACAGAATACTATCTAGGGAAACGGGCTTACTGTGGAATCGGGGAAATCGGGATCGACCTCTACTGGGATAAAACCTATCTGAAAGAACAAAAAATAGTCTTTGAAGAACAGTTGCGATGGAGTATCGACCTGGACTTGCCGGTTGCCATCCACACCCGTGAAGCCTATTCCGAGGTATTGGACAGTATCCATAAAGTCGGTGCGGACAAATTAAAGGGTGTTTTTCATAGCTTTACCGGTACAACAGATGAATTGGAGGAGATCGGAAAGCTAAAAAATTTCAAACTGGGAATCAATGGTGTCATAACTTTCAAAAATTCGAAACTGTCGGAAACTATTCAATGCACCGACATGAATCATATAGTACTGGAAACCGACGCTCCCTACCTGGCCCCGGTGCCCTACAGAGGGAGAAGAAATGAGCCTGTATATATATGGAAGACGGCAGAGAAGGTAGCGGACACATTCGGTCTTACGCTTGATGAAACCGTACAAATAACAAGAAAAAACGCCTTGGATTTATTCAAAATTCCAAATAAAAAGGCTTAGTTTCAAATTTTAAGGTCAGATGCAAAATTTATTCCCTCAGATATTGTGTATATGTCAAGCAAAAACTTTAGATTTGTGCACTGAAACGTTTGCATATGGGAATTTTTTCGTATTTTGCGCTCGTTTTAGAGGAGACGAAGGCTGAAAATTGGAGAGATGCTCGAGTGGTTGAAGAGGCACGCCTGGAAAGCGTGTATACGCCTAAAGTGTATCGCGGGTTCGAATCCCGCTCTCTCCGCTTAAATACCATGAGGATATTATTAACAACAAAAATAAAAACAAATAAGAGAATTATTAATCTTAAAAATTAAACACACAATGAAAAAGTATTTTGCAAAAACATTCTTGGGTATTTGCGCCCTTGGAACTTCTACTGTAGCATTTGCTCAAGAGGCTACTGAACAAGTTGTTGAAGGTGGCATGTATCAGGCTTTAAAAACTAAGTTTATCGAAGGTGGTGCCGACTTCATGAGTTTGGTTGCTATCGCTTTGATTTTCGGTTTGGCTTTCTGCCTTGAAAGAATTATTTACTTGAATCTGGCTGAAACTAATGCAAGCAAATTATTAAAAGGTATTGAAGATGCACTTGATAAAGGTGATGTAGAAGGAGCAAAAGCTATCGCTCGTGATACAAGAGGTCCTATCGCATCTATCGCTTATCAGGGTTTGATGAGAATCGACCAGGGTATCGACGTTGTTGAAAAATCAATCGTTTCTTACGGTGGTGTACAGGGTGGTCTTTTGGAAAAGAACATGTCATGGATCACATTGTTTATCGCTATGGCTCCGTCATTAGGATTCTTGGGTACTGTAGTAGGTATGGTTATGGCGTTCGACAAAATCGAACAGGTTGGTGATATCAGCCCGACGGTTGTTGCCGGTGGTATGAAAGTGGCTTTGATCACAACAGTAGGTGGTCTTGTTGTTGCTTTGATCCTTCAGGTATTCTATAACTATTTGTTGAGCAAATTGGAAGCTATCCTGAACCAGATGGAAGATGCTTCAATCACATTGATCGACATGGTTATCAAATACAACCTTAAATTCAAAAAATAATTTAGAATTATGGCAGTTACTAAAATAAGAAAAGTATCCAGCTGGACATTACTGATTACTTCTATTATCAGTCTTGTCGTATTGGGTATGTTCTACGCAGGAGGCGTTGTAGACCCTTCTGTTGAAATGAAAGAGCCTATTTATACAGGCTTATTGCTCAACTGGACCTCTGTACTGTTTTTTGCAACAATTATCAGTACAGTAATATTCGCCCTCTGGCAGTTCGCATCATTATTGAAGACTAGTCCTAAATCAGCACTGACTTCATTAATTGTGGTAGTTTGCTTCGCAGCAATGTTATTCATTACTTATTCCATTGGTGACCCGACTCCTTTGAAAGGTCTGAATACAGATTCACAAGAATACAATATTCCTCTGTGGTTGAAAGTAACGGATATGTGGATTTATTCTACTGTAGTTTTGATGATTCTGATCATCATCGCTGTTGCTGCAGGTTCTGTAAAAAGAATGCTTAATAGATAATAGTAATAACGAATCGATAAAACAAAAAAGCGATATGGCAAAAAAGAAAAGAAAAGTGCCCGCAATGAATGCGACTTCTTCAGCCGATATTGCTTTCATGTTGCTTATCTTCTTCCTTATTACTACATCAATGGACACAGATAAAGGTTTGGCAAGACGTTTGCCGCCTCCTGTACCCAAAGATCAGAAGAAAAACGAAGAAATGGATATCAAAAAGAGAAATATCATGGTCGTGCTGATCAACAGTAACAACCAGATTCTCTGTAATAACGAATTCATTGATATTAAGCAACTGAAAGACAAGGTTAGAGAATTCATTGAGAATCCTTATAACGATGAGCATAAACCCGAAAAGGTAGAAATTGACGTACCGTTCTTCGGCAAACAGATGGTAACAAAAAATCATGTTATCTCTTTGCAGAACGACCGCGGTACGGAATATCAGGCATACATTGACGTACAGAACGAATTGGCAGCAGCCTATAACGAACTGAGAGACAAAGTATCCCGAGCCAAATTCGGTAAAGCTTTCGCAGACTTGGATGAAGATCAACAAAAGGCTGTGCAGATGATTTATCCGCAAAAGATATCAGAAGCAGAACCTAAAAATTATGGAGACAAAAAGTAATGGGAAAATTTAGTAAAGCAGGCGGCAGAGAAATGCCTGAATTGAATACCTCATCATTACCTGACTTGGTATTTGCCTTCCTGTTCTTCATCATGATGGTTACATCTATGCGTGAAGTTACTTTGAAAGTTGTATTCCAGGCTCCTCAAGCTACAGAGCTTCAGAAGTTGGAAAAGAAATCTTTAGTAACATTCATTTATGTAGGTAAACCGACTCAGGAATTAAGAGCTAAAATGGGTTCTGAAACTCGTGTACAGTTAAACGATCAAATCGCAGACGTAGATGAGATTCAAGATTACATCGCTCAGGAAAAGTCAAGTATGAAAGAGGAAGACCAGCCGTTTATGACTGTATCTATCAAAGCCGATAAAGAGACTAAGATGGGTGTTATCACAGACGTAAAGCAGGCGCTTCGTGAAGCATACGCATTGAAGATCAGTTACTCAGCCAGACAAGCTGTTGATTAACTAATTCAACGATAATAAAAAAAGGCAGGACTTCCGTTCTGCCTTTTTTATTGGAGTAAATTCAGCACTTACTCATTAACACCATATACATATCGGTGGATACAATTCTTCACCTCTTCGAATGATTGTTTCAGATCGATAGCTCCGTAAGTCATCAGGCGCATTTCCAGCAAAGGTTCTCCCTGACGATAGGGAGGCTGAAAATAGGCATGATCATCCAACACATATCCCAAACGCTCATAAAAGCCTATTCTACGCTTACTCATCTCTTCGGTAGGCATTTCCACTTCCAGCACGACAGGAGCGTCACAAAGCGCCATAAACTGCTTCATCGACTCCCCTCCTATTCCGCCATTACGGGCAGAGGCGTCAATTGCAAAATGTTCCACATAAATAAACGTCCCGAAAGACCAGGCAGTAATAAAACCTGCATAAACCTGATCTTTAAATAAGGTATAAACAGTAAAACGAGGCTCATCTTTAACTAACTCCCGCACCAAAGAGAATGCCCGTCGCTCCGCTTCCGGAAAGGAATCGTTATATGTATTTTCTACTTTATCCAACAAAGGATCGGAAAAATCTTTTACCGGCCTGCATTCGATTACCGCACTTAAACTCATATTCTTATAATATTGATTGATTAATAAAAGAAAACTTACGAAATAAAATAATTGAGCGAATTATATCGTCTAATTATTATAGTTTGACTATATTTGTATCTAATTGTAATTATATAGAATAACAGAAATACAAATATACAGAAATTATGGCACACCATCAACTGGATGAATTGGATGAAAAAATATTAAAACTGATTATAGGTAATGCCCGTATGCCTTTCCTGGAAGTTGCCAGAGAATGTAATGTCTCAGGAGCCGCTATACACCAGAGAATACAGAAACTCACCAATCTGGGCGTTATCAAAGGCTCTGAATTCATTGTGGATAACACTAAAGTTGGCTACGAAACATGTGCTTATATGGGATTATTCCTGAAATCACCCGGACAATTCCCCTCTGTTACGGAAGCATTAAAGAAAATTCCGGAAGTAGTGGAATGCCATTACACGACAGGACAATACGATCTGTTCATCAAAATATATGCGAAGAACAACCAGCATCTGCTGAATATCATTCATAACAAACTCCAGCCATTAGGACTGGCACGGACAGAGTCGCTGATATCTTTCAAAGAAGCCTTTAAAAGACAGATACCGATCGACCTGGATGACGAATAAAAAATAAGGGACTTTTGATTTCAAAAGTCCCTTATTTTATGTATGAAAGTTATATCTTTTACTTTCGAAAGTCCCTTATTAGAATTCCGCATTGTTCGGAGTTCTCGGGAAAGGAATCACGTCGCGGATATTTGTCATACCTGTAACAAACAGCAACAAACGTTCGAAGCCTAAACCGAAGCCGGAATGAGGCGCCGTACCGAAACGACGGGTATCCATATACCACCAGATATCTTTTTCAGGTACTCCCATTTCAGATGCACGTCTTGCCAGCTTTTCGTAATCTTCCTCACGCTGTGACCCGCCGATGATTTCTCCGATCTTCGGGAACAATACGTCCATGGCACGAACAGTCTTTCCGTCATCATTCTGCTTCATATAGAAAGATTTGATTTCTTTCGGATAATCGGTCAGGATTACAGGACATTTGAAATTTTCTTCCACCAGATAACGTTCGTGTTCTGAAGCAAGATCGGCTCCCCAGAATATCGGGAATTCGAAGGTATGTCCTTTTGCCACTGCCTCTTCGAGGATCTTAACACCTTCGGTATAAGACAGACGGATAAAGTTATGTTTCAGGACGAACTGCAAACGTTCGATCAGCTCTTTATCAAACATATTGTTCAGGAACTGGATATCATCCATACAGTTATCCAGCGCCCACTGTATACAATATTTGATAAAGTCTTCAGCCAACTGCATATTCTCTGCAATTTCATTGAAGGCAACTTCCGGTTCGATCATCCAGAACTCGGCTAGATGGCGCGGAGTATTGGAGTTTTCGGCACGGAATGTCGGCCCGAATGTATAAATAGCTCCCAAAGACATGGCTGCCAATTCACCCTCCAACTGACCTGATACTGTCAGGCTGGCCTGCTTTCCAAAGAAATCGTCATCATAAATGATAGAGCCGTTTTCATCCTTTTTCAGGTCATACAGATTCATTGTCGTCACCTGGAACATCTGTCCGGCCCCTTCACAGTCTGAAGCTGTAATGATCGGTGTATGGAAATAGAAGAAACCTCTCTCATGAAAGAACTTGTGGATAGCGATCGCCATGTTATGACGGATGCGGAACACGGCACCAAACGTATTGGTACGCGGACGCAAATGAGCTATTTCACGTAGGAATTCAAGCGAGTGACCTTTCTTCTGCAACGGATAAGTAGCAGGATCGGCCGTACCGTAAATCTGAATTTCGGTAGCCTGGATCTCTACATTCTGACCTTGTCCCAGAGATTTAACCAATTCACCGTTCACACTGATACAAGCACCGGTCGTAATCGGTTTAAGGTATTCTTCACCCAATTTTTCCACATCCACAACGATCTGAACATTATTTATTGTAGAACCGTCATTCAGCGCGATAAAGCTAACCTGTTTACTACCACGACGGGTACGAACCCATCCCTTCACGTTAACGGTTGTACCGTAAGCTTCGCTTTTCAGTACATCTACAATTTTTGTTCTAGTAATTGTTTCCATGTTTATATGTTTATTCTTAGATAATCAAAACAAGATAGCCGGTATTGTCAACCGGCTAATCTTTGTATTATTCAAAAGCACCCATTCGGAGCGCGTTCACTTCACGTTCGTTCAGATAACGCCATTTTCCTCTTCCCAGGTTTCTTTTTGTAAGTCCGGCAAAATATACACGATCCAGTTTCGTCACATGATATCCCAGTGATTCGAAGATACGGCGAACGATACGGTTACGTCCCGAGTGGATTTCGATACCCACCTGGCTCTTGTCGTCTTCGCTGGCATAGCTGATTGCATCTGCATGGATTTCGCCGTCTTCCAGCTCCAGCCCGTTAGCAATCTTTTCCATGTCTTCGATAGATACATTCTTATCCAACCATACGTGGTAGATCTTCTTTTTCTTGAATGACGGGTGAGTCAGCTTGGAAGCCAGGTCGCCATCATTAGTAAGAAGCAATACACCGGTTGTGTTACGATCGAGGCGGCCTACCGGATAAATACGTTCCTGGCAAGCATTCTTCACCAGATCCATAACGGTAAGACGTTCCTGAGGATCGTCGGAAGTAGTTACACAGTTTTTCGGCTTATTCAACACGATATAGACCTTGCTTTCGATCTGTACCGGTTTGTCGTTGAATTCAACCTTATCCTGACGGGTGATTTTCGTACCCAGTTCAGTAACTACTACATCATTTACTTTCACAGCACCGGCTGTGATAAATTCGTCAGCTTCACGACGTGAACAAACACCTGCATTCGACAAGAACTTGTTCAGACGGATCGGTTCGTTAGGGTCAGCCAGTACTTCTTTATACTTCAACTGTTTCTGGAAGTTGTACTTGGCATTCGGGTTGTAATCGTTTGTACGGCGTTGCTGGCCACCCGGACGTCTGTTGCCGTATCCGCTGTTGTTGCCATAACCACCGCCACGGTTATTATTACCGTACGAAGGTCTTCCACCACCACGATTGTCGCGAGAGTCATACGAATTTACGCGAGTATCACCCACTCTCGGTCTTCTTTTCTTCAGGCCGTCACCTGCAGCACCACCTTCCTGCGAAGGAGTATAAGGTCTGCTTGGTCTTTCGTCATAGTTAGGACGAGAAGGACGGTTGTAGGAACCGCCACCACCATACGAACGGTCATTGTTGCCGTAAGAGGGGCGATTGTTGCCATAAGAAGGACGGCTATTGTAGCCACCTTCGCGATTTGAGTTGTAACCACCTTCACGATTGTTACCGAAACCACCCTCGCGATTATTTCCATAACCGCCACGGTTGTTATAAGATGGTCTGCTGTTATAACCACCACCGCGGTTGTCATACGTACGAGGACGGCTCGGACGATCTCCGTAAGAAGAGCGGTTATCCCCGTAAGAATTATAACCGCCGCGGTCATCCCGGCTCGGACGGTCATATGGTCTCCGTTCATAGTTGTTTCCCTCAGGTCTGTTGTAACCTTGATTGTAAGGTCTTCTTTCACCTTCCTGATCTGTGTTTTCCCGTCTGATACTTGGTATCACCTTTCTAGGACGCGGTTGAGATTCTTCTCTTTCTTCTGTGCTCATTGTTGTAAATTAATAAATAATTAACTAATTGGTAACCTCACGGTTACGTTTATTTTCACACTAAATACCTGTATAATTATGCGGCGTAATCGCCTTTAATTCAGCTTTCACTGCATCACTGACCTGCAGCGTTCCAATAAAGTCACTGATTGATTTTTCAGTGATTCCCTCATTTGTCCGGGTTAAGGCTTTCAAGGCTTCGTAGGGCTTCGGATAACCTTCACGACGCAAGATCGTCTGGATACCCTCAGCAACGACAGCCCAGCAATTGTCCAGATCCCGGTACAGGGCGTTCTCATTCAATAACAATTTACCCAGCCCTTTTGTTAAGCTCTTGAATGCGATTTCGATGTGTGCCAAAGGTACACCGACATTACGCAACACGGTAGAGTCTGTCAAATCCCGCTGTAGACGGGAGATCGGCAATTTGGTAGCCAGGTGTTCCAGGATTGCATTAGCCATACCCAGGTTTCCTTCTGCATTTTCAAAATCGATCGGGTTCACCTTATGAGGCATTGCCGACGACCCTACTTCACCCGCTTTGATCTTCTGCTTGAAATACTCCATAGAGATATACTGCCAGAAGTCACGGTTCAAGTCTATCAAAATTGTATTAACACGTTTCAAACCATCGAAAATGGCAGCCAGATTATCATAATTGGAGATCTGTGTAGTCCATTCCTCACGGCTCAGGCCCAGCACTTCATTCACAAACTTGTTTCCGAAAGCCTTCCAGTCATACTGCGGATAAGCCACATGATGCGCATTAAAATTACCTGTCGCACCACCGAACTTGGCAGATACGGGAATAGCTTTTAATAAAGCGACCTGCTGTTCCAGGCGATACACAAACACCATGATCTCTTTACCCAGACGAGTCGGAGAAGCAGGCTGTCCGTGTGTTTTTGCCAGCATGGAAACATTGCTCCATTCTTCCGCATACTTTTTCAGCATGTCGATCACTTCCTGAATACCCGGATAATAAACTTCGTTCAAAGCATCTTTTATAGACAATGGAACCGAAGTATTATTAATATCCTGCGAAGTCAATCCGAAATGGATAAACTCCTTGTAATCCTGCAAAGCCAGCAGATCGAATTTTTCTTTGATAAAATATTCAACGGCCTTTACATCATGGTTGGTTACGCTCTCGATCTCCTTAATACGGGTTGCGTCCTCCAGACTAAATTCCTTGTAAATTTTACGCAACGCTTCTTTGTTTTCCACTGTAGCCAGATTATTCAGCTGTGGAAGATACTCAGCCAGAGTAATAAAATACTCTATTTCGACTTGCACTCTATACTTGATAAGTGCATATTCTGAGAAGTAAGCCGCCAGGTTTTCGGCTTTATTTCTATATCGACCATCTACGGGCGATATGGCAGTTAGTGTTGAAAATACCATACTCATTTAGTTTATACACCTATATCCCTGAGTGTCCGGGCGATATACCAATGATATCGAATACTTATATACATTAATAATATAGAGACGCAAAGTTACTACATTTCTTCAGATTAAATGGTAGTAATGAATTTTTTTTCGACTTTTTTGCTGAAATGTTTGGAGGTAATAAAAAAAGCCGTATCTTTGCAGCGCTTTAGAGAGATAAGGCATACAAAATTTACTGAAGTAATGAAAGGGCGTTTAGCTCAGCTGGTTCAGAGCATCTGCCTTACAAGCAGAGGGTCGGCGGTTCGAATCCGTCAACGCCCACCTTTCATACCAATTGATTTCAACTTGGGCGTTTAGCTCAGCTGGTTCAGAGCATCTGCCTTACAAGCAGAGGGTCGGCGGTTCGAATCCGTCAACGCCCACT